>PDYJ01000781.1_pt1 | contig 57100 bp, 55 predicted proteins | sample 1430841 | NCBI WGS metagenome assembly PDYJ01 (sample SAMN07237672, study PRJNA390542) | Gut metagenome, whole genome shotgun sequencing project. | isolation source: fecal pellets | host: Mus musculus | place: USA: New York, NY | collected 2016-10
TTGCTGGAAAGCTGCCAAACTTCTACAAGAAAAATGCCCCGACAAAGGCGTACGAATTACCGTCAGAAAGAATATTCCTGACGGGGCCGGTCTCGGCGGCGGGTCCTCGGACGCAGCGACTGTGCTCATCGGCTTGAACCAAATGTGGGGCTCGGGTTGACTCGGCAGGAACTCTGCGGACTAGGCGTAAGCCTCGGAGCCGATGTCCCCTTCTTTGTCTTTGGTCAAACAGCATTTGCAGAAGGCATCGGAGAAGTTCTGCAGCCGGTGGAAACTGAAGAGATGCAATTCCAAATAATCTTCCCGGGAGTGCGTGTTTCAACGGCAGAAATCTTTAATCACCCTGATTTGACACGTAATACGAATTTGTGCACAATAGCGAACCTTAAACAGCAACTGCACAATTTTGTTCAGTCACCCTGGGGTCGAAATGACTTGGAAACAGTCGCCCGATCCTTGTATGCTCCGATTGAACAAGCCGTTAAGTTGCTGACTCCTTTCGGAAATCCGAGAATGTCCGGGTCTGGTTCAGCTGTTTATGTGGCTGAAAAAAATCTGGATAAAAAATCGGTTAAAATACCACTTCCTGAGAACTGGAGACAGTGGGCTGTCAAAGTTCTGAAGAAACATCCGTTATGGAGTTGGACTTGTTAAAAGTTCAAAAAATTAGATAGTCGCAGGAGAGTAGCCAAGTTGGTCAAGGCACCGGGTTTTGATCCCGGCATGCGAGGGTTCGAGTCCTTCCTCTCCTGCCATTTATTTTGGGCTTTTACTTTCCGTTCTTACCCTTATTTATTTGAGCATACAAATCATGGTCCAAATGGTCCCAGACAACCTGATGGTTTTTTCAGGTAATGCCAATCCGAAGCTTGCAGAAGCTGTTGGCAATCACTTAAATATTCCCCTTGGTCGCGCCAAAGTTTCCCGTTTCTCTGACGGTGAGGTTCAAGTAGAACTTCTTGAAAATGTTCGTGGTAAGGACGTATTCGTTGTCCAGCCAACCTGCCAACCGACTAATGATAATTTGATGGAATTGATCATTATGGTTGACGCCTTGCGCAGAGCTTCCGCAGCTCGCATCACGGCTGTCATTCCTTACTATGGTTATGCCCGTCAGGACAGACGCCCTCGTTCAACCAGAGTTGCTATCAGTGCAAAAGTCGTAGCAAATATGCTTCAGGCTGCCGGTATCGACCGCGTTTTGACAATGGACCTCCACGCTGACCAAATTCAAGGTTTCTTCGACGTTCCAGTTGACAACATCTACGCCAGCCCGATTCTTCTCGGTGATTTGTGGAAGAAGAATTACTCTGACTTAGTGGTCGTTTCTCCGGACGTCGGCGGTGTTGTCAGAGCCAGAGCCGTTGCTAAGAGAATGGAAACGGATTTGGCCATTATCGATAAGCGCCGTCCAGAGCAAACGTCTCTGAAGTAATGAATATTATCGGTGAAATCGAAAACAGAACTTGCGTTATTGTTGACGATATCGTCGATACTGCCGGAACATTGTGTCATGCTGCTGATGCACTTAAGGAAAGAGGCGCTAAGAGAGTCTTGGCTTATGCAACTCATCCTGTTTTCTCCGGTGCAGCGGTTGAAAAAATTACAAATTCAGCTCTCGATGAAGTTGTAGTTACTGATACAATTCCGCTTCGCGAAGACGCATTAAATTGTCCGAAAATCAGACAGTTGACATGCGCTTCATTGATTGGTGAAACAATCTCACGCATTGCTTGCGAATCCTCGGTAAGCAGCTTGTTTGCCGAATAAAAAAGCAAAAATTAATTTTTCCCTCTACTGACTGGTCGCGGTCAGTAGATTCGTTTTTGGAGTTTTTAAATGAAATTTACTGCATCTACACGTAAGGCTCAAGGTACGGGTGCGAGCCGCCGCCTTCGCCGCGCTGACAAACTTCCTGGCATTGTTTATGGCGGAAAGGTTCCAGCTACTCCTATCGAGCTCGATCACAATGAAATTTTCCACGCCCTCCGCAAGGAAAAATTCCATGCTTCCATTCTCGATATGGAATTAGACGGTCAGAACGAAAAAGTTCTTCTCCGTGCTTTCCAGATGCATCCGTACAAACCGCAAGTTTTGCACATCGATTTTCAACGTATTGCTGCTGACGAACCAATCCATATGCACGTTCCACTTCACTTCATCGGCGAAGAGAAGTCTCCTGCCGTTATTGTTGAAAAAGCAAACGTTACACACACTCTTACTGAAATCGAAGTCGCCTGCTTGCCAGCCAACCTTCCTGAATTCATCACTGTTGATCTTTCCGGCTTGACCGTTCAGGAACCGATCCACGTTTCTAACTTGGCTCTTCCTGAGGGCGTAACAGCTGTTCTCAAACCAGATGAAGATCCTACAGTTGCTTCTGCCGTTGTTATCTCTGAAGAAGTTGATACACCGGCCGAACCAGCAGTTGCTGCTGACGCTGTTCCTGCAACAGCTGAAAAGTCTGCTGAGCAATAACAACAGGTTACTTACTCAAAATGCCCTGTACCCATTCGGGTGCAGGGCATTTTTATTCATAATGCAGACAATATTAATTGCTGTGCAAGCACAGCACTGGAGAATTTAATGTCTGAAAATCTATTCATGAAACTCGGCCTTGACGAAAAGCTGGCCAGCGCTTTATCAAGGTTGGGTTTTGAAGAACCGACTCCAATCCAAACACATTCTATCCCAGCCCTTCTTGAAGGACGAGACGTCTTAGGTCAAGCAGCCACTGGTACTGGTAAAACAGCCGCGTTCTCTCTGCCGTTGATTCAAAGATACTGTTTGAACAGTGAGTCAAAGAATCCGAAAGTATTGATTTTGACCCCGACACGTGAATTGTGTATTCAAGTCTCTGAAGCTATTCTCAGTTACAGCAGAGACTCCGGTGTTTATGTAACACCGATTTACGGCGGTCAGGATTACAGTCGTCAGATCAAAGCCCTTAACAGAGGCGTTCACATTGTTGTTGCAACACCGGGCAGAGCCTTAGATCACATTCGCAGAGGTACCCTCCGTCTTCAAGACATTCAAGCCGTTGTTCTCGACGAAGCTGACGAAATGCTTGACATGGGATTTGCAGAAGATCTGGATGCAATTCTCAGTACACTTCCTGAAGAAAGACAAACAGCTTTATTCTCAGCTACATTGCCTGCCAGAATTACAAAGATGGCTGAAAATCAGCTGAACAATCCGTACCGCATTCTTATCCCGAAGGAAAAGGTTCCCGAAGGAGAACAACCTAAAGTCAGACAGTCTGCCTATATCGTCGGCAGAAACCACAGAGTTGCTGCTTTAGGCAGAATCTTAGATATTGAAAGCCCTAGGCTGGCTATCGTCTTTGCCCGTACAAGAAACGAAGTTGATGAACTGGCCGAAAGCCTGAGAGGTAGAGGCTACAGCGTAGAACCATTGCACGGCGGCTTGGATCAGGCCCAAAGAGACCGTGTCATGAAGAGAGCCAGAGCAGAACAAGTCGACGTTATTGTTGCAACTGACGTTGCTGCCCGCGGTATCGATATCGAACACTTAACTCACGTTATCAACTACGGTATTCCGGCCACAACTGAAACCTACGTTCATCGTATCGGCCGCACAGGCCGTGCCGGACGTGAAGGTACAGCCATCACAATTCTGGAACCGAGAGAAAGCAGATTGCTTAAGAACATTGAGCGCATGACAAAACAGAAGATCCAAATTCTTTCTGTTCCGACAGCAACTGATGTTCACGCTAAACGCCTGGATCTCACAAGAGCCTCCGTTCATGAAATTTTGGTCGGCGAAAACGATTTGGGACGCTATCGTTCTATTGTTGAAACTCTCAGCAATGACTTCGACGTCTTGGATGTTGCAGCCGCTGCCGTCAAACTGGCCAACGAAAACAACTGGAAGGATTCCTACGACGTTGAAATCCCGAGCCAGATTGGCGTTAAGGAAGAAGGCCGTAAGCCAAGAAAACCGTCTAAGTCTCCGCGCCGTACATCTGAAGGAATGGTTCGTCTGTTCATCGGTACCGGCAGAGATTCCGGCATCAGACCGCAGGATTTGGTCGGCGCCATTGCTAACGAAGCTGGTGTTTCTTCCAAGCTGATTGGTTCTATTGATATTGCTGACCGCTACTCACTTGTAGAAGTTGACGAAGAAATCGCTCAGAACGTTATTTTTGCATTACGCAGTGCTTACATCAAAGGAAAACAATGTGTAGTGCGGTATGATCGTCCGCCTGAAGAAAGAGGTTTCTTAGACGCAGAAGAACCTGTTGTTCGTAAAAGAGCAAAGAGAACTGCCGATAAGGACAAGAAAAAAGGAAAGAGCAAGTAAATGAGCGGTGTGAAGATGCCTCCGATTAAATTAATAGTCGGGCTGGGAAATATTGGTAAACCTTACGTTGGAACCAGACACAATGTCGGATTTCAGTTTACTGATGAAGTTCTGGCAAAATTTGGAGGCTTCTTTGAACCGAACAAACGCTTTTTCGGAGAAACGGCTACTACCCATATCTCGGGGGACGCAATTCTCGTATTGCAGCCCTCGACCTTAATGAATTTATCGGGCAGAGCTGTTTCTGCTGTCATTTCTTTTTATAAGTACAAGCCGGAAGAGATCCTCGTCGTTCATGATGAACTTGACCTTCCTCCCGGCTCAATTAAATACAAAATCGGCGGAGGATGCGCCGGCCATAATGGCTTAAAGAGCATTTCTTCTCTGATTGGATCTCAAAATTTTCAGCGTCTGCGTATCGGCATCGGCCATCCCAGGGACAAGCAGCTTCAAACACCTGTTGCCGACTATGTCTTAAGTCGTCCGAGCCCCGATGATCGAATCCTGATTTCTCAGGCCGTCGCAAAAGGCATTGAGTTTCTTCCTCTGATTGCAGAGGGAAAAACTGAAGACGCCTTGCAAAAAATCAATTCATGACCGTCTCCAAAATTTTAGTAAGCGCCTGCTTACTGGGAGACAAAGTCCGCTATGACGGTGCAGGAAAACCGTGCCTTGAGTTGCTGAGTTTTCTCAAAAATAAAGACATCGAAGTCCACAAACTTTGTCCGGAAATGCTTGGGGGCCTTCCTGTTCCGCGAATCCCGGCGGAAATAGATGAGCATACTGACAAAGTATTAAACAAAAGCGGAACGGATGTTAGTAAACAGTTTTTATTAGGGGCTGAGAGCACCTTAAAATACTGCCAAAATAACGAGATAAAAATAGCAGTTTTAAAGTCTAAAAGTCCTTCTTGCGGAAAAGACCGAATCTATGACGGTACTTTTTCGGGCCGGCTGCGCGACGGTGCAGGTTGTACTGCTCGGCTTCTTATGCAGAACGGCATAGATGTCTTTGACGAAACTGAATTGGAAAAGTTAGAAATTAAGCTTAAAGAATAGGAAATCTAAAAATGGGTTTGAAATGTGGAATCGTAGGACTGCCTAACGTCGGCAAATCTACTCTTTTTAATGCATTGACAAAGGCAGGGATTGCCGCAGAAAACTATCCGTTCTGCACGATCGAACCAAACGTCGGTATCGTCGAAGTTCCTGATCCGAGACTTGCCAAGCTCGCTGAAATTGTTAATCCGCAGAAAATCATTCCGGCAACGGTTGAATTTGTTGACATTGCCGGCTTGGTAGCCGGTGCAAGCCAAGGTGAAGGCTTAGGAAACAAATTCTTGGCCAACATTCGTGAATGCGACGCTATTGCGCACATCGTCAGATGCTTTGAAGATGAAAACATCACTCACGTTGCCAACCACGTCAACCCGCTTGAAGATATCGAAGTCATCAATACAGAATTGGCTCTTGCTGATTTGGCCACCGTTGAAAAGCAGTTAGCTAAATACTCCAAGCAGGCTCGTTCAGGCGGCGATAAAGAAGCTTTGAAGCTCGTTAAGGTCTTAGAAAAACTTCAGCCGGCTCTCAATGAAAACCAGCCTGCAAGAAGCGTAGAGCTGACTCCGGAAGAAAAAGAAGTCATTAAGCCTCTCTTCCTTCTGACAATGAAACCGACTATGTACGTTGCCAACGTTGAAGAAGGCGGTTTTGAAAACAATCCGCTTCTTGACCAGGTCCAAGAACATGCCGCCAAAGAAAACTCCATCGTCGTTGCTGTTTGCGCCAAGATTGAAGCGGAAATTTCCGACCTTCTGGAAGAAGACAAACTGGTCTTCTTGGAAGACCTCGGCATGCATGAGCCGGGCTTAGACCGAGTCATTAGAGCTGCTTATCAACTGCTAGGCTTGCAAACTTATTTCACCGCCGGTGAAAAAGAAGTCAGAGCTTGGACAATTCATAAAGGCGACCTCGCTCCTCAGGCGGCCGGTGTTATTCACACTGACTTCGAAAGAGGGTTTATCCGTGCTCAAACCATCAGTTATAACGATTACATCAACTTCAAAGGCGAAAATGGAGCCAAAGAAGCTGGTAAATTAAGAGTTGAAGGTAAAGACTACGTTGTTCAGGACGGCGACGTCATGAACTTCTTATTTAACGTTTAAGAGACTCTTATGGCGCTGACCAGCACCAAGCAGAAAAAAGAAATCGGAGACCGGCTGCGTTTCGAGAGAGAAAGACTTGGCTACACAGAATTGCAGATTGCCCAGCTTCTCGGTATTCCTCTCGAAACCTACCAACGTTTTGAGGCCGGTGAAACTGATCCCGGCATCTTCAGAATGCCGCGGCTTTTTGCCATCGGCTTCGACATCCTTTTTATCATTGCTGATGAGCGCCACATTCCCGGCGTGGAAGAAGACGTTCTGCTTAAAAAGTTCCGGACACTTTCTCTCAAAGGCAGAGCAACCGTATTCAACACTATTGATGCGTTAGAAAGACTCGGCCCGAACATTAAACGCAAAATTAGAAACGCCACCAGAAGCGATCATTCTAAAGACTGAGATGCGCGCTCATTCTTTCCTTGGTTTTATACCCAAGACCTACGTCCGGCTTCTGTGTCTCCCAACTATGAGGTCATAACCAAATGGCTAAATCGGCTCCCGGCATTTCTCGGATGAATTTAGAGCATCTAAAAACATTCCATGTTGTCGCTAGTTTGGGAAGTTTTACCGAAGCCGCCAAAGTTTTATTCCTGAGCCAACCTGCGGTATCTCAACAAATACAAGGCCTCGAACACGCTTTGAAGAATCCTCTTTTTGACAGAGGCAAGCGCCAAATCCGCCTTACTGCCAGAGGAAAAATTCTCTTTAACCACACCCAACGGCTATTCGGTATATTTAAAGAAATTGAAAGTGTTTTCAACGATCTCAATCAACTGCAGACCGGAGAGCTGACGATCGCAGCAAGTGCGGTCATGGGCAACTATTTTTTGCCTGACATCATCGCTGAGTTTTCCAAAACGTATCCTCTCATCAATATTCGGTTAGAAATGGGAGACTCGGCCTATGTCACGGAATTGGTGGAGAAAGGTGCGGCTGATTTGGCTTTATCACGGCATGTGGAAGGCCTCAAAAACTGCCATCAGGAACTTTTGTCCAAAGAGCCATACGTTTGCGTGTGCTCACCTACTTTTCCTCTTGCAGCTCTTAAAAAAGCCATTACTCCGGAAGAGTTCGGCAAGAACTATTTGGTTATGCGTCAAAGAGGTAGCAGAATGCGTTCCAAGATTGAAGAATGGTTCGGATCAGTGGGCGCTTCTGAATTCTTGTCAGCACCATTAATTGAAGTCAATAGTCTTGAGAGTTCAAAACATTTAATCCAAAGCGGAATCGGCATGGCGGCCTTTCCGCTGGTCGCTGTTAAAGAAGAAATCAAGCAAGAGAAATTGTTAGAAGTTCATGTAAAGAACTTTTCCGTCACAGCCGACTATTTTCTGGGCATTAATCCAAACCAAGACTTATCTCCGGCAGCTTTTCAGTTTATTTCATTGTTAAAAAACAAAACTTCTAGAACTGATTAGCTATCATTTCATAAGATTAGCTTATAGGTCTTATATGAATTAATAATTTTCCTTTTTGCTACTGAGGATCCACAATGTTCCTATCCAAACTTAGTAACTCACCGACACTCGAAGGAGACAAAAGTGGCAAAAGAGATTGAAAGAAAATTTTTAGTTATCGGCGATGAATGGAAGAAAGGTGCTGTCGGAACTCTTTACCGTCAAGGTTATCTCAACAGCGCAAAAGAAAGAACCGTCCGAATCCGCACAATTGATGACAAAGCTTTTCTCACTATCAAGGGTTTGACCGTCAGCTGCACTCGTCTTGAATTCGAATATCCCATTCCTCATGCCGATTGCGTAAAAATGCTCGATGATTTAGCCGAAAAGCCCATCATTGAAAAAACTCGATACAAGATCCCTGCAGGAAATGGCTTGACCTGGGAAATCGACGAATTCCATGGCGTCAACGAAGGTTTAGTTGTGGCTGAGATTGAACTGCCTTCCGAAGAAACACCGTTTGAAAAACCGGCTTGGCTTGGCGAAGAAGTCTCTTCCGATCCCCGCTATTTCAACTCAAACTTAGTTGCACATCCTTTCACAACTTGGGACAAGTAGGAGAACGTCATGGTCAATCCTTATGAAAAGAATCAAGCAATTAGTGCAGAAGAGGCTTCAAAGATCGTTCCTAGAGCCGAGTTCCGCGTTTTTGGCAAAGACATCATCAAAGGCGTGCAAGAGCATATGTGGCAGTGCAAAGCTACGCTTTACGCCGCCCGCGTTATGCCGGCTGAGACCTATTTCTTGTCAAGAAATACCAATGATGCCAATGTGAAAGTCCGTGACGGTTTGCTCGATATCAAGACCAAGGTCGGCGAAACTCCGGAAGGTTATGAAATCTTCCAACCTCGCGGCAAGTTCCGCTTCCCTGTCAAAAAGGAAGAACTCGAAGTTATCCTTTCTCATCTGAAGGTTGAAATTCCTCTTACTCAAGAAACATACACGCTTGAAGAATTCGTAGACATCGCCCGCAAGAACAGCGAATTGGCTGTAGTTGTGGTCGAAAAGAAACGCTTTGGTTTTTCCGTTAACGGCGTTATCTGCGAATACGCCAAGGTATGGTTCAACGGCGCAATGGTTGAAACCGCCTGCTGCGAAAGCGAGAACTACGAAAGCATGAAGACAGCTTCGGAAGCTTTAGGAATCTCTGAACTTCCGAATACAAACTATCTTAAGGCCGCTAAACAAGTACTTGGAATGGTCTGAACCTTCCGTGTTTAGGGTGGACTGAAAAGGGAGGCGGTGAAATACCGCCTTAAAGAATATGACTACAAATACCAGCCAGCAAAACTTTGATCCTCTGGATTTGAATGCTTATTCTTTGAATAAGCTTCCGAAGAAACAATTAACAAAAGTCGGTGAATTCTTTAAGAGTTGGGGGCTGCCTATTGCGGTGGCCATATATGTGCTTTTGGCTTACTTCATTCCGATTCCAATCCTTAATGACAAACAACAGATTATGTTCGCCCTCTTTGCGACATCGCTGTTTCTCTGGATTAGCGAAACGGTTCCTAACTATGTCACCTCCATGATCTTGATTTGCGGACTGGTTCTAACCGGAATACTTAAAGCGAAGCCGGCAATGGCAACCTTGGGCGATCCGGTTATTTGGTTGAACGTTGCGGCATTTATTTTAGCCAGTGCTTTAGTAAAAACTCAGCTCGTCAAGCGAGTCGCTTTGTGGTTGATTCTCCGATTTGGAAAAAATGCTTCTGCAATATTCCTGACATTTCTAGGAATCAATGTGATCTTGGCAGCTTTCATTAATGCGACCGCGGCTAAAGCCGCTTTGATGATGCCGCTCTTCATGGTGATTTCTGCCGTTTACGGAGCTCCAGGCACCGATAAAACCAATAATTTCTCCAGAAACTTAGTGCTGTACAACCTGGTTATGATTAATGCCAGCTGCAATGCATTTATGACAGGCTCAGGCGCTAACCTGCTTGCAATTGCACTCTTAGCTGGTGCCGGCTGCACAATTTATTATTTTGATTGGTTGATGGCTGGCCTTCCTTTGGTCATCGGTTTTGGCATTATCGGCTACGCTCTCGGCATGAGATTCATTTTTCCAGTCTCGAAAGAGGATACTCTTCCGAAACTTGAAGGAGGTATGGAGTCTCTTAAGAAGGCCTACGAGGATCTGGGTCCGGTTAAACTCAATGAGCTCAAAGCCATCATTGTTTTCGGATTAGTGCTTTTAGTGTGGGCCACCGATAAAATTCACGGGCTTAATGCCACTGTCGTTGCCATGGCCGGCGCAGTCATCATGCTCACTCCTCAATTCAAACTCTTAAATTGGAATGACGTTGATGTTCCTTGGCATCTGATGATTTTCTCGGCAGGTGCTTACGCTCTCGGTGCAGGCTTAACTACAACGAAGTTAATGGACACGCTGACTAAGGCCATGATGGACACGCTTGGTCTTGCTTCCATGAGCTATTTCTCGCTTTATGCTCTTCTGACCGGCATATTTATTGCCAGTCACTTTATTTTCCAAAGCAAGAATATGCGCACCATCATCTTCATGCCTATCGTGATTGGCATCGCACAGGAGCTGAAGATTGACATCTTATCCTTGGCAATTCCTGTTGCTCTTTGCATCAACGTATGCTGGAGCCTGCCGTTTAATGCAAAACCAAATGCCATGCTGTACGGCACTAACAAATACACCATGGGGGAATCGTTCTACTACGGTTTTGTAATGTCTCTGCTGTACTGGGCTGGGCTTTTGTTGGCCGGCGCTACTTACTTCAAGTGGCTTGGCATTACACCAGGATTCTTCTAAATTATTTATTAAGAGAGGCCGCTTCCTCAAAGCGACCTCTCTTAATCTATTCATCTGGTTATAAAACGCATCAAGTATCGAGGAAAGATTTGGCTCTGCAGCGTTCTCTTCCATTAAAAACCGGTTATCCGAGTTCTTATCAATTGCTCATTTTGCCAGTCAATTTATGCAGGTCGCTATTCAATGTATATACATACGGGTAAAATACGCATCGGGAAATAAAACCATTTATGAAGGAACTGTCTGATGGCTAAAACAGCAACTCTCTTTACTCGCATTGAACCTGATACCAAAGAGCATGCCGAAGCAATTCTTTCGGCCTTAGGTATATCTGCCTCTAGTGCTATTACCATGTTCTACAAACAGATTATTCTGCACAATGGCCTTCCATTTGAGTTAAAGCTAGCAAAACGGCCTTTAGATATGGGAGAACTTTCTGCAGACCAACTTAATGCTGAATTAGAAAAAGGTTATAGACAAATTCAGGAAGGTAAAGGAATTCCTGCAAGTATTGCTTTTGAAAACCTCAGGAAAAAATATGATTTTTGATATTGAGATTTCTCCTGAGGCCCAAAAAGACTTGTCTGATATATACGAATATATTTCTTGTGGACTGTTGGCTCCTCAAGCAGCTGCTGGCCAATTACAGCATCTGGTGCAAAAAATTTCATCTCTTAATACTAACCCAGAGCGCTACAGGGCATTTGATGACGAATCATGGAAAAAACTCAATCTCAGAATTATGCCAGTAGACAAATACGTAGTTCTATACACTGTAGACCTTAGAGCTAAACAAGTCTCTGTAATCAGGGTAATGTTCTGTGCAAGAGACCTACATAAGCATCTGCCTTCTGATTAGGCCTCCTTTGTGAAGATAACTTCCTTTTGAGAAGGTTGCCAACCGACCCAAGACTAGTCTATGAGGAATACAAAGTTGACGAAGCAATGGTTCTTTCCGTGTCCTTCAAGGACACGCCTCTGAAACACGGAGGGATTCGAATGTCTTCGACCTATAAACTTAGCTCTCTTGCCGTTCAACAAATTCTCGCTTTCCTATACTGAAACAAAAGAGCAACTCGTCTGACGTGACTATAGATGTTATCCGAATCGTAGTTTCTCGACTTAATTTCTTCTAGAGCTTCCGCTAATTTAATTTTTGCCCTTTCATCAGGACGTACGACTTTGAATTCAAAAATCCAATGTCTCGCACCGGTTTCTTACCGGAAGGGTGATGGGCCGTGGAGTGGAGTGCTTCTACTATTGTCTGGGCAAGGGTCGCTCACGTAGTGTGTTTTATTCTCATTGCTGTTTTCGGTATGGCTCATGCTTACCTCGGCCTCGGTATTTTCACGCCGTATCGCGGTACTGTCCGTTTAATGTTCGGTGACGGTAAAGTAAGCGAAACAGATGCCGTCTACCACTGGGGCTACTAAGCGGATGTCGAAATTACGAACGGTAAGAATGTGGTCGAAGTAGAAGACGGCAGAAAGACGCCTAATCAATAACCTTTGTAGTGTCTCTCTTCGGCTCCTGATTGAAATCCAATCTCCACACCTTCTTGAAAGGTTGGTACAGCTGGTATGCTGTTACGTCACTTCAAGCAAACTCAAGGTCACCTCACACGCCTGATTAACAAGGTCCGCACTTTTTGCGGACTTTATCATGCCCGGATACGTAGAATTTGAACGATTGGTGCAGATTCAAAAGAAAAAACGAGAAGCATTTTCCTGACTCCGAGCAGAAGTATGCTTCCCGATAATGGTTTCTCTCTACTTTCAGTTTTGAAGTTGTTTACGACTCTTGCCTTGGATATGCTCCTTCCATGATTCTTTGATAATTAGCCTTATCGGTGTCGCCTTCAGTCGAAATGCACAGCACCTTTGCATTCTTATCAAGCCCCATCGCTTGACACTGCTTCTCAAAACGAGGATCCGTCATTATTTCAATGAGAGCCGCAACTCCTGCCACAGCGCTTTCTCCGGCAACGATAGGCTGGTCTCCGTCAATTGCGCATAGCTTCTGCTGCTAAATAATCCGGAAGCGCAGAAGAGTTTTTAATGGAGGATGCCCCTAGCCGCATCGGCTGCATTGTACTAGACGTAAAGACGCCGAAGATGTCAGACCTTCAACTTCAAGAAAGGTTAAATGAGCTGGGTATGCCTTGTCTTTTCTTACTGGACATGGAGATATTGACATGGCGGTGCAAACAATGAGAGAAGGGGCCTGTGACTTTCTTCAAAAACCAATAAAACAAGAAACTTTTCTTCCAGCTATAGAACGGGCAATAAAGAAAGATAGACAAGCCAGGGCTGGGGCGACGGACATGATTCATGAACGGCACATCCTAGCCTCTCTAACACCTCGGGAGGAAGATGTGTGCAGACTCGTAGCAGAAGGACTTACATCTGTTTTAATTGCCTCTAGGCTTAATATTTCTAAAAGAACAGTCGATGTTATTCGCACTGCAGCCTAAAAAAATTGGCCCTAGAGAACCTCATGAACTAGCAGACTTTTTTAAAAGAGTATCAGAAAAAAGGACGTCCGAAGTATTAACTATATTTTTCCTAACGAATTGGTGCGCCAAAAAATGGCGTTAGAGATGAAAAAATCATCTCATCTTCAAGAAATATAAGGACCTCAGATGAAACAATCTCTCTTTTCTCAATACAAAGAAGCAATCGCAAACTTTACCGATGTTAAAGATAGAGACAATCTTCTCGTTAAAGATTGTAGTGGACAGAGAATCTACTATGCACCATTTGACTACGTAAATCCGAAAGCGAAATTATTCGTCATCGGCATTACGCCAGGCGAACAACAAATGGAAAATATGCTTATTGAAGCAAAACGCCTTATCCGATTAGGTTTATCCGATGAAGAAATTCAGAAGAAATGCAAGCCAATTGGAAGTTTTAGTGGCGGAATGCGTAAAAACTTGGTGACCATGATGGACCATATAGGTTTGGCCGATTATCTTGGAATTGAATCAACTGCAGGTTTATTTGACAAACATGTAGATCTCGGAAACCTGACCTCCGCCATACGATATCCAACCTTCCTCATCCAAGACGGAAAAGAAACGAATTTTGGCAACGATATAAAGCCGAAATCCTCACTTTTCAGCTTTGCTGCACCATTAACCATTGAAGAAATAGAAAAGGCTCCAGAAGCTCTCCTTTTGCCTCTTGGTCCAAAGGTAAGCAACTATCTTCAGAAAGTCTTAAAAGGAACCGAATACGAAAAAAATTTGCTGCCTCAGATTCCACATCCGTCCGGCGCAAATGCTGAAAGAATCGCTTATTTCTTGGGCAAAAAGAAAAAAGAGGATTTAAGTGCAAAAACCAATCCGGACAAGATTGACACAGAAAAGCATGAAATCCAAAAAATCCTGAGAAAACGCAAAATATAATTGTTCTTCAAGAAGGACAAAACCCTCGGAGCCGTAATGACTTCGAGGGTCTGTTTTAAATAATTGAGCCCGGAGGCTACCTACTTTCGCAAGAAATACAACTCACTATCATCGGCGTGGAGGCGTTTCACTGTCCTGTTCGGGATGGGAAGGAGTGGTTCCACCCTGCTATGGCCTCCGGGCTTTAACTTGTTCTGCATCTTTCGATGCTCGGAAATTCTTATCAATCTTGACGAGCTCTTAAGCTCTGCTTTGTTTAACTTTACTTACTACAACCAACGCGGGCTTTAAGCTTCACGGTTATAGGATCAAGCCTCACGAGCAATTAGTATCAGTTAGCTCAATGCCTTACAGCACTTACACACCTGACCTATCGACGTCCTGGTCTCGAACGACTCTTTTGGGAGGTTTTACCTCCGGGAAGACTCATCTTCAGGCAAGTTTCCCGCTTAGATGCTTTCAGCGGTTATCTCTTCCGCACTTAGCTACCCGGCTATGCCACTGGCGTGACAACCGGTACACCAGAGGTGCGTCCACTCCGGTCCTCTCGTACTAGGAGCAGCCCCCGTCAATCTTCCAACGCCCACGGCAGATAGGGACCAAACTGTCTCACGACGTTTTAAACCCAGCTCACGTACCTCTTTAAATGGCGAACAGCCATACCCTTGGGACCGACTTCAGCCCCAGGATGAGATGAGCCGACATCGAGGTGCCAAACACCGCCGTCGATATGAACTCTTGGGCGGTATCAGCCTGTTATCCCCAGAGTACCTTTTATCCGTTGAGCGATGGCCCTTCCATTCAGTGCCACCGGATCACTATGACCTGCTTTCGCATCTGCTCGAGTTGTAGCTCTCGCAGTCAAGCACGCTTTTGCCATTGCACTATCAGCACGATTTCCGACCGTACCTAGCGTACCTTCGTACTCCTCCGTTACCCTTTAGGAGGAGACCGCCCCAGTCAAACTGCCTACCATGCACGGTCCCAAACAGTGTGGTCCTGTCCTGGTTAGAACCGCAAACAAATCAGGGTGGTATTTCAAGGTTGACTCCAGAGGAGCTGGCGCTCCTCCTTCTCTGTCTCCCACCTATCCTACACAAATCGGTTCACAGTTCAATGCAAAGCTGCAGTAAAGGTTCATGGGGTCTTTCCGTCTAGCCGCGGGTAGATTGCATCATCACAAACACTTCAACTTCACTGAGTCTCGGGAGGAGACAGTGTGGCCATCGTTATGCCATTCGTGCAGGTCGGAACTTACCCGACAAGGAATTTCGCTACCTTAGGACCGTTATAGTTACGGCCGCCGTTTACTGGGACTTCGATCAAGGCCTCTCAGCCCATCAATTAATCTTCCAGCACCGGGCAGGCATCACACCCTATACGTCGTCTTTCGACTTTGCAGAGTGCTGTGTTTTTAATAAACAGTCGCAGCCACCTATTCTCTGAGACCGTCTCACGCTCAAGGTGTCTCTCCTCTCACGCTACTGCGGCACACCTTCTTCCGAAGTTACGGTGTCAATTTGCCGAGTTCCTTCTCCCGAGTTCTCTCAAGCGCCTGAGCATATTCAGCTCGCCCACCAGTGTCGGTTTGCGGTACGGTCCTCTCAGACTGTAGCTTAGAGGTTTTTCCTGGAAGAGTTTCCAATCACTTCGCTCCCGTGAGAGCACCACTTCCGATCCGGACGATCCGTTGGCGGATTTGCCTGCCAACCGTCCTCGTCTAAGTACCGAGTAGTCCAACACTCGGATGACCTTAGCCTCTCCGTCACCCCTTCGCATCTGACAGCGGTCCGGGAATATTAACCCGGTTCCCATCGGCTACGCCTTTCGGCCTGACCTTAGGGGCCGACTCACCCTGCTCCGATGAACGTAGAGCAGGAAACCTTGGGCTTGCGGCGAGAGGGCTTTTCACCCTCTTTAACGTTACTCATGTCAGCATTCGCACTTCTGATATCTCCAGCAGACTTCTCAATCCGCCTTCTCAGACTTACAGAACGCTCCCCTACCACGCATGGATTTTTCCATGCATCCGCGGCTTCGGTTAGCAGCTTAGCCCCGTTACATCTTCCGCGCAGAAAGACTCGACCAGTGAGCTATTACGCTTTCTTTGAAGGATGGCTGCTTCTAAGCCAACTTCCTGGTTGTCACGGCCTTTCCACTTCGTTTTCCACTTAGCTGCTATTGGGGACCTTAGCCGGCGGTCTGGGTTGTTTCCCTTTTGAGTCCGGACGTTAGCACCCGGTGCTCTGTCTCCCGTGTATAGCTTCCAGGTATTCGGAGTTTGCCTTGGTTTGGTAAGACTACATGTCCCCTAGCCAAAACAGTGCTCTACCCCCTGGAGCCTTCACACGAGGCACTACCTCAATAGTTTTTCGGGAGAACCAGCTATCTCCAGATTTGTTTGGCCTTTCACCCCTATCCACAGCTCATCCGCTAATTTTGCAACACTAGTCGGTTCGGTCCTCCAGTGTGTGTTACCACACCTTCAACCTGGCCATGGATAGCTCATCTGGTTTCGGGTCTACACCCTGCGACTTTTCGCTCTATTCGAACTCGCTTTCGCTTCGGCTTCCCTATTCGGTTAACCTCGCCACAGAATGTAAGTCGCTGACCCATTATGCAAAGGTACGCAGTCACCTCAAAAAAGGCTCCTACTGTTTGTATGCATGCGGTTTCAGGTTCTATTTCACTCCCCTCCCGGGGTTCTTTCGCCTTTCCCTCACGGTACTGGTTCACTATCGGTCGATCACTAGTATTTAGCCTTGGAGGATGGTCCCCCTTCTTCAGACAGGATTCCTCGTGTCCCGCCTTACTTCTCGTTTCCTTAGTACCATTCGGACAATTTTAAATACAGGGCTATCACCTTCTTTGGCTGAGCTTTCCATCTCATTCTTCTATTATCCAAACTATCAAAAAACTAGGCTCCTCCGGGTTCGCTCGCCGCTACTGCCGGAATCTCGGTTGATTTCTTTTCCTGAGGATACTTAGATGTTTCAGTTCTCCTCGTTCGCTCGCATGACTATGGATTCATCATGCGATAACCCTTATCGGGCTGGGTTCCCGCCATTCAGATATCTGCGGATCTATGCTCGTTTGCCAGCTCCCGCAGCTTTTCGCAGGCTGCCACGTCTTTCTTCGCTGTGATCGCCAAGGCATCCACCACATGCACTTAGTCGCTTGATCCTATAACCTGCCGCTATTGCCGGCAGCGTTACAAGCAACGCTAAACGCTGTTCCATTACGCTGTTTATGTCTTCGCTTTCAAGTTTCTCACAAAGTTTTGCTTTGTTAATGACTCGTCAATCTTTACCCTTTACGTTTCCATAAACGTTTTCAATTGATTCAAAATTTCCGATTTTTTAAAGAACAAATTTTCAGGCTCTAAATTCCTGAAATAAATACTCACAAGCACTTATTCATAATCTGGTGGAGGTAAACGGGAATCGAACCTTTATCGAACCGTTGACCCCTGCTTGCAAAGCAGGTGCTCTCCCAGCTGAGCTATACCCCCATGAAAGACTTTGGTGGGTCTTGATGGACTGAACCATCGACCCGCCTATCAAAGACGGTGCTCTAACCAGCTGAGCTAAAGACCCTTAGCCTTTGCCTATTCTCTTCTTCAATCTATCGACTGCCGATAAGAGCGGACACTCAAATCTTCAAGCAAAAACTCTTGAAAGGAGGTGATCCAGCCGCACCTTCCGGTACGGCTACCTTGTTACGACTTAACATTAGTCACGGTGCTCACGTGGTCGCCGCCCTCCTTGCGGTTAGGCTAACGACTTCTGGTAAACACCACTCCCATTGTTTGACGGGCGGTGTGTACAAGACCCGGGAACGTATTCACCGCGGCATGCTGATCCGCGATTACTAGCGATTCCGACTTCATGCAGTCGAGTTGCAGACTGCAATCCGGACTACGATCGGTTTTCTGGATTTGCTCCGCCTCTCGGCTTCGCTGCCTCTGTTCCGACCATTGTATGACGTGTGAAGCCCTACCCATAAGGGCCATGAGGACTTGACGTCATCCCACCTTCCTCCGGTTTGTCACCGGCAGTCTCACTAGAGTGCCCTTTCGTAGCAACTAGTGACAAGGGTTGCGCTCGTTGCGGGACTTAACCCAACATCTCACGACACGAGCTGACGACAGCCATGCAGCACCTGTGTGCAGATCCTCTTGCGAGCTCTCCTCATTACAAGGAGTTGTCTGCCATGTCAAGGGTAGGTAAGGTTTTTCGCGTTGCATCGAATTAATCCACATCATCCACCGCTTGTGCGGGTCCCCGTCAATTCCTTTGAGTTTTAGTCTTGCGACCGTACTTCCCAGGCGGTCAACTTCTCGCGTTAGCTGCGTTACTGAAAGTTTTACCTCCCAACAACTAGTTGACATCGTTTAGGGCGTGGACTACCAGGGTATCTAATCCTGTTTGCTCCCCACGCTTTCGTGTATGAGCGTCAGTTGCGTCCCAGGGGGCTGCCTTCGCCATCGGTGTTCTTCCAAATATCTACGCATTTCACTGCTACACTTGGAATTCCCCCCCCTCTGACGCACTCTAGTCTTGCAGTCATGTATGGCTTTCCAGGTTAAAGCCGGGGCTTTCACATCCATCTTGCAAAACCGCCTGCACACCCTTTACGCCCAGTAATTCCGATTAAACGCTCGCACCCTACGTATTACCGCGGCTGCTGGCACGTAGTTAGCCGGTGCTTATTCTTAGAGTACCGTCATCATCTATCGGTATTATCAACAGACTTTTCGTTCTCTACAAAAGTGGTTTACAACCGAAGGCCGTCTTCCCACACGCGGAATAGCTGGATCAGGCTTGCGCCCATTGTCCAAAATTCCCCACTGCTGCCTCCCGTAGGAGTCTGGGCCGTGTCTCAGTCCCAGTGTGGCTGGTCGTCCTCTCAGACCAGCTACTGATCGTCGCCTTGGTAAGCCTTTACCTTACCAACTAGCTAATCAGTCATCGGCCGCTCCGCTCGCGAGAGGCCCTCGCGGGTCCCCTCTTTCATCCTCGGATCTCATGCGGTATTAGCTCCCCTTTCGGGAAGTTGTCCCCCACGAGCGGATACGTTCCGATGTCTTACTCACCCGTTCGCCACTCGTCGACAGAGGAAAGCAAGCTTTCCTCCTCGTTACCGTTCGACTTGCATGTGTAAAGCGTTCCGCCAGCGTTCAATCTGAGCCAGGATCAAACTCTTTTGTTTAATCTCTGTTGTCGCTCTTACTCTTCGTTTCGGTTTTGACGGAGTATTTCCTACTCCGTTTGCCTCACAAAGCGAGCTTCTTAAATTTAATCTCTTTGCTTTCGCTCTTAAACTTAAGTGCCCGCTCTTATCGGTTCGTCGATAAATTTTTAAAGAACTTGCGTCGCTGATTTCGTGTTCGTCATCAACAACGAGGTGCGAACTATAAATACCTTTTTTGAGCTTGTCAAACCTCTTGATGAAGATTTTTTTATGAATTTAGCGTAAAATACTATTTTTTACATTAATTTCAACTAGTTAAGTTAAATGTAAAAATTTATAACATTTCTAAAAGATTCAAAAATTTCTGCATTTATTTATTTTTTTCAATGAAATTCCAGCAGGCTAATAATTCTTTTTTGGTGTGAATATTGAATTTCTTTGAGATATTCAATCGATGGCCTTGGACGGTTCTCTCTGACAAACCCAGTCTCTCACCAACTAATTTACTCGTTAAGCCGTTGGCTATCAGTTCGAATACCTCTTGCTCCCGTCTACTCAGTGAATCAAAAATCTTCAGAACATCTATTTCTTTATTACCGGCATCTTCAACTATTTTGTTCTGAATACACTCGGCCAATATTTCTTCCAACTTCTCGGCATTCACAGGCTTTTGCAGAAAATCAAAAGCTCCCTTCTTCAATGTTCTGACTGCCGTATCAACGTCCGCATATCCGGTAATAATGATGATTGGCAATTCATTTCGTTGTTTCTTTAGTTCGGTTTGAAGCTCGATTCCCGTCATTCCCGGCATACGTATATCCAGGAGAATGCATCCTGGAATCATCTTGTTGTCTTTTTCCAGAAATTCTTCTGCAGAGCTATAGCCTACCGACTTCCACCCGGTACAGCCCAATAAAAAGGTCAACCCGGTAAGTATTCCCGGATTCGTCATCTATCACTCGGATCAGAAATCTTGCCTTCGTCTCTTGTGCTAATTCAGTCATTATCTTTGTCGCTCCACTTAGCGAAGAGAACTGACTGCACCAGACCTCCGCCCTCCCTAGCTTGCATTTTCATTGAAGTCCCCATGGCTTCCAGAATTGATTTGATAACCTGAAGGCCAATTCCTAAACCTTCGGCTTTGGTGCTCTTCAAATAATTTTTGCCTATATCTTCAACTTCACTTGCAGAAAATACTCTCCCGCTGTTTGCTACTTGTAGCATTACTTGATCTTTACAGGTTTTCAAAGAAATCCAAACTGTTGGATTTGTTCCTTCCAATGCGCCCTCTATGGCATTCTTCAATAAATTCAAACAAGAATCTCAATCTCAACTCGATCGCCTTCAATAAAAATGTCTTTTGTGAAGTCAACGTGCAAATGGACTTTCCCAGAGTACTTCACCTTCATGGTCTGGATAATTTCCGCAAGACAAGCAGAAAAGTCTACTTTCTGATTCCTGCAAGCCTGCTTTCGTGCATATTGTCTAACTTTATTGACAATCGCAGTTGCTCGCTTCAGTTCCTTTTCAAAGTTCTCAAGACTAAAACTCAAAATCTCCGGATTAACTTTTTTCGGATTTCGTTTGTTTAATGCTTTGAGCCCGTCCACTAGGTATTGGCAGGCTGCTAAAGGCTGATTCATCTCATGAGCAAAGATAGAAGATATCTGACTGACCAAGTTCAATTTGTGTTGAGCTTCCATTTTTTCTGTCAGTTCGTTAGCTTGTTTTTGCAGCTTGTTCTTTTTTTCTTCGGCTTCCAGCAGCTCGGCTTTTGCTTTATCCACCAATCTCTGAGCACGCCAGCTGTGCGCCGCTAATCCTATTACTGTCAATAACAAAAGTGCAAGCAACGGCCAGTAAGTCAAAACAAAACGACGAAGTGACCATTGGTTCATGTACTCATATGGTCCGGCTTTCAGGACACGATATAAATCATCAACTGGTTTGAAGTTAGTGGCTAAAGACCAATATTGGCCGCTTGCGCTTGGCTTCATGCTTAATAAGGCAGCCGATACTTTCTTTGCCACATCGTGATTGACGACTCGAGTGGAAGCAAAAGTATTGTTAGGATAGGAATGCGTGGAGTGCAGACATTTAACAGGACCGGAAATGGGAGAAATGACTTTAATCTTGTCAAGGACGGCGATATTTTGAAGTTCATGCTCTTCAAGCCAGCAAGCACGTATAAAACCAATATCAGCTTTTCTCTCCACAATTTCTTTCAAGAGCTTTTCGGCTGACTCACCAACAAATCGTTTACTCTTAAAAAAATTATCTGGGTCATAACCTCTGAAGGCAAGGTCTGCCATGCCAATCCTATAACCATGAAAAGCGGACTCATAGTTAGCGACAAACGACTTGCCTTTTCATGTCCTCAATACTTTTTATGTCCTTTCTGTCTCGCTGAGTAATAAAAGCACCGGCTGTCCCAAAGTTTGGAACTGGCTTCTCGGCCGTTACGACTGTAGCGATATCTCGGACGCCAAAAGGAAGCATGCGGTAGAAAAAGCCGGCACTGGCATAGAAGAAGTCGATAGAGCCGTCTTTAATAGCTTTTTCTAAATCTGCGGATGAATAGACTTTCGCTTCAACTTTCCAAGGAACCAGCTCCTTCTGCAGATAATGCAAGGTTGGAGTGAAATCCATATCCTTGCTCAAGGGAGGAGAAAAATGAATAAGGCCAATCTTAATAACCTTCTGTCCCTCCTCTGCATGGAGGAAGCAGGAACAGAAAGCAAGGAACAGGATGAGTACGAACCTTATTATTCTCATAAAAAATTAACAATTATCCGTTATTAGCGCCGTGACAAGAGGAGCACTTCTTTAATTGATAATTATGGTGGCAGGCATAGCAAGGTTCAAGAGAAGCACTGGTATCCTTGTATCCGGGTTTAGGTGGCATGGGATGCTGAGAGTGACATTCAATGCATTCCGAGAAATTTTTCTCATCGCCGCCGGCATGAGGAATCCACACGTGAGGATTCACAGGACCCGAATCAGATTGAGCCTGAACGTTCTTTTTTAATCAAATCATCGAAAGTCGGTCCATGGCACGCCAGACACTGTTCTTTCTTCATCGGTTCTTGAGCCTGCTGCTGAGCAACCACAGTAACTGCAGAAAAACTTAAGGAAAGCAGCAAGGAAAGATAAAGATCTTTTTTCATTGTTATTTCCTTGGGGATCAAGGCGAGACATCTCTATGCCTCGCCTATTAGGTTTTATTTAAAATAATTATTTGGAAGTTGCAGCATGTTCACCGGCCCAGCGACCCGGCATAATTGCGCGCGGCATTCCATTACCGACATAAAGGCCTCCAGCTGTTTCGCCGGCTGCATAGAGACCTTTAATCGGTTTCATGTCTTGACCAAGAACTTGAGAATTATTGTTGATCGCCAAACCTCCTGTAAGGTTATGTACGCAAAGAACCAGACGAACGGCATGGAATGGGCCTTGTTCGATCTTCTTAGTCAGACTTTCTGCAGGCTTATCAAAATCTTCATCTTTCTTGGTGTCGACAAAACCGTTGTAACGGGCTACAGTCTTTTCAAGATTCGGCTGATTTGTCAATTTAGCTAATTCAGCTAATGTGCCAGCTGTGAAGGCATGTCCTTCTTCGCAAGTCGGATACTTCGTGTCCCATTTGTACTTCTTAGCTGTTGCATCGTCAAATACTGTCCAGAGGAACTGATCGGGCTGAGCCAATGCTGCGTCATAGAAGGTGTATCCGCCTAAGTTAGCTTTATCCAATTCTTTAACGAATCTGTCGCCGCTCTTGTTTGTAAAGATAACCTCTGCCCAGCGAGGACCGCTGATTCCGAGACCGGGAGCACCATATTTGCTTCCTTTCGGGAAGCCATAGTGAGCTGTACCGAACTTACGGCGAAGGTGAGGAGTATCTTCGCAACGGTCACCAACCAATATACCGCCTGCACGCACACCAGCCAAAATAGCTGAACCATCGGGAGCAACGAACGGATATCCGGTAGAAATCATATTCTCTGTAAAGCGTGGATCAGTAAGTCTTCTGAGTTCCGGATTTGCCTTCCAGCTTCCGCCTGCCAGTACTACACCTTTGTTAGCTTTAATATTTTGGATCTTGCCATCCGGACCTTGAACTTTGGCACCGACAACAGCTCCGTTTCCATCAACATAAACATCAATCAATTTCTGTTCGAGAAGAATCTGACCTCCTTTACCTGTGAAATATTCATAGAAAGGCATCATGATGCCTCGGCCGGTCATGAAACCGCCTGTAGGCTGAGGTTTTCTTCCGCCTTCGCCGGAGTCTTTCCACCAGATATGATGGTAGGACTCATGATGCTGAGAATCATATTTGCCGGGTTTTGTGAAAGTCGGGAGGAAACGTACACCATGTTCTTCCAACCAAACCTGTGTTCCGGGACACCATTCAGAATATTTCTTCACGAGTTCCGGAGTGTTCTTGCGATATTCGTGATGAGCCGGATTAGTTAATTTTTTGTAGAGAAGTTCAGGACTGTCTTCTACACCATGTTCTTTCTGAGTTCTTGTACCGCCGCCTAAGGCAATGATGCCGCCGTTAATAATTGCGCATCCTCCGTAGTTCTTGCCTTTTTCCAAAACCAGAACTTTAGCGCCTTTGTCCATTGCAGAAATAGCGGCAGACATGCCGGCGATACGGAACCGGCGACGAGCACATCAGTCTCTCCGTCCCATTTGGATGGAAGAGTAGAAGATGCAACATCAGCAGCTCTAGCTGTTGAAACAGCAGCACCTAATAAACCTAAAGAAGCAAAAGAGGAAGTCTTAAGAAAATTTCGTCTAGTTGTCATATGAATCTCCTTGGGAATCTGTTCTTTTCTTGAACTGACGTAATTTTCTGCCCGAAAACTGCTCGAGTAGTTTGATATAGATCAAACTTTGTTCACTTTTTTAGACCATCCAAGAGAAGGTTTCAAACTCAGCCAAACAGCTCGCTCTTTGGATCCTCTTTCCTCTGAAAACGGCAAGAGCCAGGCTTCACCTGGCTCTCGCTCTTTAAAAGTTCACTGAATTACTTAACTGCGCTTTCTCCGGCGACATTGCCGTATGTCAGTGCGTCAGCAATTGCATTACCGCCAACTCGGTTAGTTCCGTGGATACCGCCCGTAACTTCACCGGCTGCGAAAAGACCAGGAATTGGTTTTCCGGCTGTATCGAGTACCTGAGCGTTTGTATTGATTCTTACGCCGCCCATAGTATGGTGAACTGACGGTGTCCTGAGTTCCGCATAGTACGGTCCTTCGTACATCGGAATATTCGGAGCGCAGGATGGACGGCCGAATTCCTTGTCCTCGCCTTGGCTTCTGCAGAAGTCATTGAACTTATCAAAAGTTGCTTTGAGAACCTTAGGATCAACTTTAATCTTAGAGGCTAAATCTTCAACGTTTTCGCCTCTGATAACCTTTCCGCTCTTTAGGAAGGTTTCAACAGGAATACCGAGAGTGGTCAAACCGTCTTTGTTGATACGCGCATTCTTCACAGTGCACATGCGGTAGAAAACACCGCCCGGCTGAGCTAAAGCCGCCTTGGAAAGTTCGTCTCGTCTTCCCATTTCATTAACGAAACGCTTGCCTTCAGTATTGACGTAAATAGCTGTACCCTGGCAGATTCCGCTGACGGTTCCATTTTCAGGATCTGTTACCGGCAATAGTTGGATGTATCCCATATCAACTAAACCTGCACCGGCTTTTTCAGCCATGAGGATGCCTTCACCTGTAATTGCACGGCTGTTTGTTGTGCCGATGTTCTTGCCAAGCTTGCCTCCCCAGAGCTTATCGTATTTCTGACGCATTTCGACGTTGGCACCGAAACCGCCCGAAGTCATGATGACGCCTTTCTTAGCATTCAAAGTCACCTTTTCTCCGTTGGGGCCTGTAGCTTTAACGCCGACGACTCTACCGTCTTTCTTAATCAGCTCATCAGCCTTTGTTTGAAGCAGGATGGTGACAGGGAGCTTTTCCTTTTCGATAGTATGTCTGAAGGTATCAATGTAGCCTTGTCCGCTGGTGTAGTTAGCAGCATCGTGGCAGCGAGGCCAGATAGCGCCTACGTATTGGCTGGAAAAGTCATTCCACTTTAAACCCATCTTATCTAGACGTTCTACTGTAGCTGGTGCAAGTTTTGACAACTTATCAATCAAAGCCAAGTCTGCTACGTAGTCGCCGGCTTTGTAAGTTTGAAGAGCATGAAGTTCAGGACAATCAAATAGGATGTCAGGATCTTTTTTGATGGCTTCGTCCCATTGTTTCTTCAAAGAAGCCAAAAGCTTAGCTTGCTGTTCATTCTTAGGTTCTTCCTTCAGAAGGTCTTCGACCATCTTTCTTTGTCCGGCTGACATCTTCTGTTTAGCTTCCAAAGCAGGATCAGAAGCATTCAGCGCACCGCCGGCTAAAACAGTGTTGCCGCCAAGGAAGGACATTTTTTCAATCAATACGACTTTTGCGCCTTTTCTTGCTGCTGCAACGGCAGCAGATAAGCCGGCTCCGCCACCGCCGACAACAACCACGTCTGAGTCAGTCTTTGTTGGGACGGAAACTTTGTAGGCGATGCGAGATCCTTGCATATATTTTTGAGGATCTACGCCGGCCTTTTTAAGAGCGTCTTTGACAGCATTCAGAATTGCCATGCTGCTGAATGTAGCGCCTGAAATCCTGTCGACTTTCAGCGATTGATTATCAACGATCATCTGAGGAATAACTTTCTTCGGAAGTTCAGATACCGCAGGAGTTTCAAAGTTTTTGAGAATTTGGACATTTGTAATTTTATCGTTGTCCAAAGTCACAGCAACTTCAACTTCAGCATTGTGCCCCAGCGCCTTTCCCTGGTAAGTACCGGTAGCAGCGAGAGCAGATGTGCACGCCAAAGCAAATGCGGACAACGTGAAAACAGCAAAAGGTTTAATCATTTTGTTCTCCTTGGATTAACTTATGCTGTCAATTATCCTGATGAGTCTTCTCTTCAGCTAGATACGTTCGTTCTAGTACGAAAGTATCTAGTCATTGAATTCAAAATCTGCTAATCATTTTGAGAACAATTTCTACCGGCCAACCTTCCGAAAGTTAAAGCTTCAGTTAAACCATTGCCACCTAGTCTATTTGCACCATGGGTCAGTCCGGTAATTTCTCCGGCAGCATATAACCCGGGAATCGGAGAACCTTTCTCGTCTAATACGCGGGCACGGGTATCAATAGCCAAACCTCCTAATGTGTTATGTATAGCCATCGGCGCAAAACCAATATAAAAAGGAGGTGCTTTTAAACTGTGGATAAGTTTTTTAGGATCTTTTCCTAAGGGGTCAATCTGATTCACAACACTTTCATTGTAGGCCGTGACTGTTCTCTTCAGAGATTCGGCCGGAATATTCATTTTCTCCGCGATCTCATCTAACGTATCCCCCATGATTACATCGCCGGCTTCAATAGACCGAATCGTATCCCTTTGCACAAGTTTACTGTAAGACCTTAATCCTTCTGAATCTACGAGAATGAAAGCCATTTTCTTCGGAAGCCGAAGCACGGCGTCTCTAATTTGGCTTCGGCTGGCATCTTCTCGAATAAATCTTTTTCCTTTGGCATTAATCAAAATAAATCGAGAAGTGTCTCCGTGTAGACGGCTCCTCGTTGTCCCTTCCTCTCGAGCCCCTGGTAGACATTCTATTTCTTCAAGGTTGACTAATTTAGCACCAATCTTTTGAGCTGAAAGCATCACTTCACCGGTATTTTTGACAAAGTTATCTGTGCCTAGAGTTCCCAGGTCTGGTGAAATTTTTCCGACCAGCTCTAAATTGGCACCGAATCCTCCGGCAGCCAAAATAATTCCTTTTCGCGCTTCGACAGTTTGTCTTTCTTCTTATCCAAATAGCGAACTTGCCGCACTTTTCCTTTGTTATCTCTGGTTATTTCTTGAACCGCCGCACTTGTTCGAATTTCAACATTTCTCTTCAGAGCATCATTTAGGAGAACCTGGATATATCCTTGGCCGTCCGGTGAAATCGGCTTGAAAGAGCGTCTCCACTCTCCTCCAAAACTCTCAGTGATTCCTTCTTGAAACTTTAGTCCTTTGCTTTTCAGCCACTTCAGTGTAGGAAGAGCTTCCTTCACCATTGTTTTAACAATTTCAGGATCATTTTTTCCTGCGCCGCTTTCAAGCATCTGTTTAACAAATAACTCTTCAGAGTCTTGAATGCCGGCCTTCTTTTGTAATTCCGGGTCTACGGCGTTGTAATAGCCGCCGGAAAAATATGCATTACCTCCGACTCGCAAACCTTTTTCTAAAAGAATGACTTTTGATCCATTTTCGGCTGCCGAGACAGCGGCCGCCAAACCTGCAGCCCCTCCTCCAACAACCACCACGTCAAAAAGCTCTTCTGCAAACGAATACGTGCTACAGAAGATGCAAACAGCAGTCAATAAAGATTTAGTTCTCATGAGTTTCTTCTTTGATGAAAATGGAAGACTTCAAACCATCTGCATTTTTTTTCTTCTTCATTTAACTTTTGGAGAAAGAGCGCCAAATCCACATTAGATTTCAACTCCAGCTTGTGGAAAATATTGGAACGATGAATTTTTACTGTTTGTTCTGCCAAACCAAGCGTCACGGCAATCACCTTATTAAGGTCGCCTTTTGCTACTTCCGCAGCAACTTGCTTTTCGCGCGGAGACAGCGTCTTATAAAGTTTCTTCAGCCGGGAAATTTCTTGTTTTTGCTCATTACTTTTCACGCTGAATTTAACTAACCGCCCGACATACTCTTGAAGTTTCTTAGGATCTACGGGCTTCTCTAGGAAATCGAAAGCTCCTCTTTTTAGAGCCAGGACTGCTGCGTTTACTTCACCGTGCCCGGTGACAAAGATAATCGGCAAATTAATACTTCTTCGATTTAGTTCCTCTTGAACCTCAAGACCCGATAATCCATTCATCTTTAAATCAAGAATGATGCATCCCGGACGTTCAAAATCATCCAACCTCAAGAAGTCCTCACCGCTCTCATAACAGACCACTTCAAAGCCGGCTAACGTCAGCAAGAACTTCCTGGAATTTCGTACACTCTCCTCATCATCAACAACTCTTACTACGGGATCTAGCACAATGCCTCCTTTTCAGAAACCAATGGAAGCACGATCTCTGCACGTAATCCGCACTTCTCTTTCGGTTCGAAATCCAAGTGGCCTCCATGAGCCAAAACAATATGATTACACAGTCCCAATCCAAGGCCTAACCCATCTTTCTTTGTCGTCTTCATTGGATGGTTTAAGTTATCGAGTTCTACAGCTGTTAATTTTGGACCAAAGTCTTCCACGATACAGGCCACCTTGTCACCGCCTCTCTTCTCTGCAGTGACGACTATTCTTTTCTCCTGCTGCTCTTTCATCGCATCCGAAGCGTTTCGAAAAAGATTAATGAAAACTAGCTCCAGTTCCAAAGGATCTCCTTCGACTACAAGATCTGAAGGAACTTCCAGTGAAAACTTAACGTTAATTGACTTAGGAGAATGAGAGAAGGTTTTCAATGCTGAATTAATAATTTCTGATATGCGACACGGCTGCCGAGTCCGCTTGTTAGTTCGTACATAACTTCTGACCCGTCCAACGATCTGCGATACACGTTTAGCTTCGATTGAAATGGCATCTATAGCTTCCCCGACGATCTTATCTTCTTTACCAAGCGTCGCTAGGTAGTACCGGAGTCCTTCGGCATAATTCAGAAGCGTCTCTACAGGCTGACGAACTTCATGTGCAAACATCGCAGACATCTGAGAAACGACTCCGCCTCTTTCTAACTGTAAAAGTTTTTCTTGGGCCTCTTTCGATTGTTTCTCGAGTTCCATCTTCTTCGCCAAAGCATCTCTAAGCTGAGCCGTTTTCTTTTTAACCAAAACTTCAGTTCTGAGAACATGAACAATCAAAAAGAATATACACAGAAGTAGAACGGCAAAATAATAAGCATTCTTGAGAAAAAACTCCTTCCAACTTAAATCCCGGACGAAAGGTTTGATACCAAGACTCTCATAGAGCTTAGTAACTCCATCAAATTTATTTGCAACCTCCCAGACATTGTTATTGCTTTTCTTGGAACTCATTGATAGAAGAGCCATTGTCAGTTTCTTTACATCAGTACTTTTAGCCGTCGGAAGAGCAGCAAACACTATTCCTGGAAAAAGATCCGTCGAATGAACACAGGAGAGGCCATCATTGTCTTTCTTGTTAATAACTTTAAAAGTATCAGGAGAGAAAAATCCCATGGCCATCAATTGTTCTAATTCGCAAACTGGTAGGAAACCGACATCAGCATGACCGGTGGCAACCAATGTAGCAACGTCTGGAATTTCAAAATTTGTAAAGATGGTGTGTTTTCTTAATTCTTCTTCCCTAATATTTATTTTCTTTAGCTCTCCCAATGGAATTTGCCAATCATCAAAGTTATCTGGTGAGGACGCGGCAATTTTGGCTCCTTTCAGATCCTCTAAAGAAGAAATTTTCTTATCTTTTTTCCTGGCAATAATCGCTGCACCGGCAGAGTAATTACAATCCTGTGCCTCTTTTCTTGCTCGACTGGCTACTAACTTTGCTCCGTAGGTTCTTTCAAGAAAAGCATATACGCCGCTCGGTACTATTACGAAATCCAGTTGATTCTGTTTAATTTCTGAAATAAGGCTGTCCAAACTCAGTTCTTGAGTGACAAATCTTGTGTTGCGAAACTTTCTTCTGAGATCTGCAATAGTCGGACCGAAGGTATCAATGAAGAAATTTGGATCTCGTGTGGTTAGGAGCCCAATTCGTATAGTTTCTTTTTCCGACAAATCTACATTGCCCTTGACCTCAAAAGCAATGAGGAAGAGCAGAATTACTGAAAGACTTTTCAGAACAAGAACAAAACGCTGGCCCATGGGGATTGAGTACTATTTTTTAAAAATTCTACCAACTTCTCAGTCGACCAATGGAGCATTCAGGAAGCATGGCTTCCCGACTATTAATAATTTTTGAACTTTCGCTTAATGGTTTTGTTCTCTTACCATCGTGGCTAGGCCATGCAAAACCAGATTGTGGCGGATATCGACATTATCAAATTCTTGCTGAATATAAGGAGCGACAACTTTAGAAGCACCCCCTGCAAGAAGAATTTTTGGGGTTGCTCCTATTCCTTCCATCTCTCTTACCGCTCTTTCAATAAGACCTAATTGAGAGTCAACAATTCCGGTTGTAATAGCATCGATAGTATTGGTGGGAAAATCCGTTCTTCTTCCGAATGCTCGTGGCAGATGCGATGTCCCTCTTGCCAAACCTTCGCGCATCATTGCCGGCCCCGGAGCAATTCTTCCACCTAAAAACACATACTCACCAATGCCGGTCGGAATAACACTGTCAATAGTACTGGCAGTCCCTAAATGACAAACTAAAAGAGGTTCGTCTTTATGAAGTGCGACAGAACCAATGGCTGCGAACCACCTATCTGCGCCTAACAGTTCCGGATGGTCGTAGTTGCTCTTAAGAATAAAATCCCCTGTAAATTCTTTTTTGGCTGTAAACCATGTGCATTGCGCTCCGATGCTGCTGAGAAAGTTCTTTGTACTATGAGCAATCCAGTCGGAAGCAACCGTACAACCGTAGGCATTCTTTACACCGAGTTCTTGCCACTTATCTTTGATTTTTTCATCGAGAATACCTGAGGACTCGTGGACGTAAGTAAATGGATTTTCAGGATCATCTAACAGGGACCACTTTAAAGCCGAGTTACCAAGATCAATAAGAATAGATGCCATCTTACCTTCGCCTTTTTTCTAGATAGAAACCAACTACAAGAAAAACTAAAAGAGCCTCAATTATGTACCTAGAACTTCAAAAAAATACTCGGACACATTTGAAGGTGCTCGATTTTGATCTTTTTCGTTAAAAATCCTGTCCACCACGACCGTTTTTAAGGATTTCTCCTGAATTAAACTTTCTTAAAGAATCATCAATGATCAGCTGAATTTCTCCGTCTGAACTAATTCCATTCTCAGTTCCTTCAACGATTTCTTGTGAAGGAAGTCGAAAACTCAACGTTTTTTGATAGAAATAGTCAAATTTTTTCCATCTTTCTCGGAGAAAAGTATCTTGTAACCCGATACTTTGATTCGTTATTTTGAGTACAGAATCTGCCAAAATCTTAATAACATCTTCCCTTTTGGCCTCCTTATCAGAATGCTCCTCAAAAAGGAATGCAATATTCCGGTTGATTTGTTCTTCTAGTTCGCAATTGGGAAATAAATTAACACCGATTCCAAAAACTAGATAGAATCTGCCCGCATACTTAACCGTCTCGATAAGTATTCCGCTTAATTTTCCTTCCGAAGTCATCAAATCATTAGGCCACTTAACCTTGACCTTTGAATTAATCTTCGAGAACTCTTCAGCAAGATTTACGGCTAAGAGAGGACTTAAAGTCATTAGTTCTCGAGTACTGCCCGAATGTTCCACGACCATAGAAAACTTCAGACAGCTCTCCGAATTATCCACCCAGGCTCTTCCCTTCGTGCCTTTTCCTTTGACTTGCTTCTCGGCCACAACCGCATAAGGAGCGCACACCGCTCCATCAAGAACTTTCCTCTTGAGGTAGTCATTGGTCGAATCAACTTCCGGAAGAAACTCAAAGGTGATGCCTTGCTTAGAAAGCTTTTTAGTAACGGATTCAATTGAAAGGTAATCAGACATTTTTGGAACTAAACATTTCAGCAGAATTTCTAATTTATTTGAAGTTACATGCTTCGGTAAAATGGGGGGTTCGAACCATCGAGGAAAAAATGGCCGTAAAAGAGATAGAAATGACAGTTCGAGGGAAAAGTGGAAATCTGGAAACCAGACTTTCCATCCCCGGCTGTGCCCCTAAGGGAATTGCATTTCTTTCTCATCCCCATCCTCTCTTCGGTGGAAACATGAATAATAAAGTTATCCATGCTCTAAATAAATCTTTCCTCCAGGAAAATTGGATCACTGTCCGTCATAACTTCCGCGGAGTCGGTAAAAGTCAGGGAGTTTATGACAACGGCGCAGGGGAAACAGAGGATCTTTTAGCCTTGGTACAGTTTTATTTAGAGCTGCCGGAAATCAAAGCACTCTTTTCTTCTAAACCGAAAACTTGCTTTTCGGGATTCTCCTTTGGCACTTATGTGAGCTGCAACGCAGCTTTTTCTAATGCCCCGGATTTCTTGCTACTGCTCGGAACCGCCGCGGAAAAATGGAAGTTCGATTTACCTGCTGTTCCGACATTTTTAATACACGGAGAAAAGGATGAAGTGATCCCCTTGAAGGATGCGCTGGAATGGGCCGGACGTTTCGGCCAGGCTGTCACCGTTATTCCTAATACCGATCATTTCTTCTCAAAACAAATACCTCTGCTGCAGGCCATGATAAAGCGGGCTATTACATGGATGAATCACTATGACCCCTTATAAATTTCTCACTGTATTATCTTTGACTGCTGCTTTGGCTCTCGGCTCATCTCCTGCCTGGTGCAGTAAGGCACCTGCCAAATCCGAAACTCTCGAACAAGAACACAAGTTGCTGTCAGAGGAGCCTTCTTTTGTCTCCTTTGATTTACTCAGCGGTAATTCTTTTGAGACGAATCTTTCCAAACTTGAGATAGACAATATCGAACTTCTTTCTGACCTATTGTCGACTTACGGATTGATTCATTTAATACAAGAAAAGAAAATTGATCCGGCTAAAGAGATAGAACTGACTTCGGCACCGACAACTAAGGCATCTCTGCGTTTGGATCCTGAAAAGAAAATAAAGATCAAAGAACTAGTTACCGCTCTTCTGTTTCTCAAATCTCCTGATGCCAGACTGACTTTGCAAAAAATCCTAACTGATCACTTTGTCGATGCAAAGATTAAAGTAGGTAAAAATGGAGCATTCGATTTAAAAACTTCAAAAATCGACTGCTCGGTTGAAGACTTAACTAATGCTCTGAGCACCGTATTTTTTGAACTCGAAAAAATGGGCGTCAATCCCTTTGATGAAGAATTCGTCATCGGAGACATTAGCTACCCTTCTCAGCTAAAAGCCAGCAGAGGTGAAAAGACGAACATCGTTATGCTCATCGACAAAGACACGAAAGCAGTCCTCTCCTTAGCCCGCATTGACCATCCTAAAAAGAAGAACGCCAGAAAGGAACCCGGTTCTCTTGTCATCAATACGGTAAACAACCCTCTGCCTGCCGGCCAAATCATTAAGCGTTCTTCAAATTTACTCTCTGATGCCGCTAATAATTTTGAGACCTTGAAAATCATATCCAAAGGTAAAATCATCTCAACCGTAGATTTGAAAGGCACTGATAAAAAACAGGTAGTGATGATTGCTCCGGACGATATTTTTATCTCTTTAAAAAAAATTGATCTGCAAGAGCTTAGGCACAATAAAGTTGAACTCCTCATCGAAAGAGATGAACCAATGAAGCTGCCGATTATTTCCGGTTCTCAAATTGGTACCTTACGCATTGTATTTAACGGCCAAACCCTTAAGAATGTACCATTGATGGCCAATGAAAACGTCTATCCTAGCGTGAAGCAGAAAGTCATCGACAAGTTAAATGCCATAATAGATTAGATTGAGGAGTCATCAAAATGTCTGAAGACGTCAAAAAACAAGAACAATCAGAAGAAGAGCTTCCTGCAAAGCTGCTTCAATTCCCATGTGATTTTCCTCTCAAGATCGTCGGAATCAAAGCTGATGACTACAAAGATAAAATTGTTGAAGTCATTAAGAAATACGACCCGGATTACAATCCTGCTGAAGCAAATTTGAAAGAATCTGCGAAGGGCAACTATCTCTCTTTAGGAGTCGTGGTCAGAGCTACCTCTCAAGACCAACTCGACGACTTATACAAAGCGTTAGTTGATCATGAATATACGAAATTTGTTTTGTAATTTTGAATCAGCTTGTATTTCGTCATCTAGGCCTCGTTGATTATCTGGAGACCTGGCAAAAAATGAAAAATTTCGTCCAAGATCGCACAGCCGATTTGGACGAAATTTGGTTTTGCGAGCATCCTTCTGTATTTACGGTAGGCAGACAAGGCAGCCCAAGTCACCTTTTAAATCCGCAAGATGTACCAGTTGTCCATACAGATCGGGGAGGTGAAGTTACTTATCATGGTCCCGGACAAATCGTTGTCTATCCACTCATTCATTTACGTAAAAGAGGATTGCTCCCAAAAGCCTATCTTGAAGCTTTAGAAAGCGCGGTTATCGACACATTGAAAGAAATCGGCATCATCGGCTTCTTAGTCTCCGGGGCTCCCGGCGTTTACGTACAAGGCCCCGATTGTTCCGGTCCATTCAACGGTGCGAAGAAGATTTGCTCTATAGGCATTCGAATCTCCAATGACTGCACTTACCACGGCCTTTCTTTAAATTTCGATGCAGACCTGTCATTCTTTGAAAGAATCAATCCTTGCGGATACAAAGGATTAAAGACGGCCAATATTAAGTCGTTAAACTCAGCTTGTTCTAAACAAGAAATAATTAAAATTCTTGAGAGAAAATTATCGGAGTACTTGATTGAAAAAAAACATTAAACCGCATTCCTTAGAAGCTTGGCTTGCATTTTTTCGTCCTAAGACCTTGTGGATAGCTGCTGCTCCGGTTTTAGTAGGAACCGGATTAGCTTTAGCTTTTGACGGTAAATTTAATTTTTGGATTTTTCTTCTGACATTGCTAGGTGCGATGACCATTCAAGCTATGTCAAATATGGTCAATGACTATGCTTACAACGTCAGAAAAGCAGAACGCTCCGATCGCGTCGGTATTCCGAGAGCCACCACGGAGGGCTGGATTTCCATGGACGCTGCTAAAAAAATGATTGGAGCCATGATAGTTCTTGCCTGCCTTTTTGGTATTGCTCTTATTGTCATCGGCGGCTGGGCTATTGCGCTAATCGCTTTTCTCTCCATTCTTTGCGGGTACTGCTACATGGGTGGTCCAAAGCCAATTGCCTACACGCCGTTCGGAGAATTTTTAGTTTTTCTTTTCTACGGATTATTTGCAGTCGGCGGTACATTCTGGCTGCAGACTTTGAGCTTCAATATTCTGGTTCTTATTCCCGGCACTGCTTTGGGTTTAATTGGTGCTGCCGTGCTCTTTATCAATAACTACCGTGATGTTGAGCATGATTTATCGGTCGGCCGCAGAACGCTTGCAGCGGTTGTAGGTAAAAAAGTCGGCGTGTTCGTCTACTCCTGCATGATTTATATCCCGTTTATCATCGTTGGCTGGTTAAGTATTGCTAACCATTCTTATTGGCCGTTCTTGTTTATTTTGCTTGCTCTTCCGAGAGCCAGTTTCTTGCCCTCCATTCTTAAGAAAACTCAGCAGGCTGACATAACGTTCTTAATGCTTAGAACCATCAAACTCGAAGTTCTTTTTGCTCTCTTGCTTACAATCGCAGGAATTGGCGTGTTTTACTTAACATGGCCTCTCGGCAGCCTTTCTGCCTCAACAATTTTCGCTATTCCTTTTTAAAGTAGGATTTCCATGACGGACTTTATTCCCAAGGAACAGAGAACAACTAAAAAAATAAAGCAGTATGAAGTTTATCGGTTAAATGAAGTCAAGCTGCCTAAACCTTCCTGGCTTAAAGTCCGGATTCCTGCCAATGCTCTCAAAGTTAAAGAAGTCAGAGAATTGTTAGCTGACAAAGGCATGCATACTGTTTGCCAGGAAGCAAACTGCCCTAACCTAAATGAGTGCTTCAATAAGAAACGTGCTACCTTTTTACTAATGGGACAGATTTGTACCCGAAGATGTCCTTTCTGCGATGTAGCGCATGGTAAACCTTTGCCTCTCGATCCGAAAGAAGCCGACCATATCGTCGAAAGCATCAAACGTTTAGGCATTAAATTCGTCGTTCTTACCAGCGTCGACAGGGATGATCTTAAAGACGGCGGTGCTTCTCACTTTGTGCATTGCGTAAAAAAAATTCAAACTGAAACTGATGCAAAGGTAGAAATCCTGATTCCTGATTTCCGAGGAAGATTAGAGCGAGCTCTTGAAGTATTGAAAGAAATAAAGCCCGATGTGCTCAACCACAATATTGAAACGGTTCCTCGTTTGTATCGTGAGGTTAAGCCCGGAGGAAACTACGAACACTCTTTGACTTTGTTAAAAAGATGGTCGGAGATTTATCCGGATTGTCCGACAAAGAGCGGCTTGATGGTAGGTCTCGGAGAAACCGATGAAGAAATCATCCAAGTCCTTAAGGACTTAAGAGCCAACAATGTTCAGATGGTCACGATCGGCCAGTACTTGGCTCCTAGCAAGTATCACCATCCTGTGCAAAGGTATGTCGATCCGGATACGTTTAAAAAATATGCACAGACTGCTAAAGAACTTGGCTTTAGCAGCTGTGCAAGCGGTGCATTAATCAGATCAAGTTACGGAGCTGCCGAGCAGGCTTCCGAATTCAATCAATTACTTAATGACGGTCAGAACATCTGATAAATTCTCAACGGACCAAACTTTTTCCGCGAGATTCTTTTTCAGATCTTCCCAATGCCTGAGTCCTTCCGGCGTCAGATTTTCTTTTTTGAAACTTCTGCCGGTCTGAATAAAGTCGTCATCAATCACTCCCGGTTTGAGTGCGACCTTAACAGTTTTATCTCTTAAAGAAATTTCGAAGTACATATGGCCGTAAACGCCTTCAGGAGCGCACAAAGGAGCCTCCTTAAGTACTTCATACCTTCCGGCGGTGACGGCCCTAGAAATCATTTCTACGGCGTCTCTGAGCCCTGGACCCGGAAAAGCAGTTTTGAAGCTGATATCTTCTCTTCTCGGAATTTCTCCGTCTTCAGAAAGATAGTTAAGAGCCCAGTACATCAGGCGGTATCCTAAGGACAAACCGCCGATGCTGTCTTTTCCGTGGTAAAGAACGCAAGCATGGAACGGGATGTCTAATTCAACACCCTTTTCAACAACCTTGACGATTTCTCTATTCATCATTTCTGCATTGCCATTGGTAAGACGAGATCTTTAACGTTGACGGTTTTCTCCATCATGCCGTTTTCCTTAAGGAACTTCTGGTCAGCTTCCAAGCCTTTGATATCTTCGTCAGTCAAAGTATCGTAGTAGTTGCTCCAGTTCTTTAAAGTTTCTGCGTCTTTAAGAGAGATACCGTGTTCTTTAGCACCGATTTCTAAAGCTTCTTTCGGGTGGGCCTTAATCCAAGCGAGAGCGTCTCTGTTGACTTTAACTATTCTCTTCAAGATTTCAGGATTTTCATCAGCAAACTTCTTAGAAGCTGTCATGACGAGGTTCGGTTCTGTATAGCCGTCTGCAGTAGCAATAGTTTTTGCACCGTTTGCATTTGCTTTGATAACGCCGCCGGCAGCCAAGAGAGCTGCGTCAACTTTACCGGCCATCATGGCTGTCATGCCCTTTGGAATATCCATGGAGATAAAGTTGACATCTTTCGGATCGACGCCGTTCTTTGTCAAAGCGGCAACTAATGTCTGATGAAGAACTGTGCCTTTCGGACCGACAACGGTCTTACCCTTCAAGTCTTTAACCGTCATCTGTGGGCCCGGCTTGCCGACAATAGCAAAAACTTTTGTCGGGTGAGCAACGCCTGTTGCGACGACGACCGGATTACCGGCAGAGTTAGCCATTAATAATGAAGCTGTGTTCATTGTGGCGCTGACATCCAGGGAACCGGCTGCCATGGCTTGTGTCTGTTTAGCGCCGGAAGTGATGTCGTGCCATTTGATTTTGATGCCGTCTTTCTTGAACTCGTTCTCGAGCATATTGTTATGCTTCATCACCATGTTCTGCAGATTGAACGGGGCCTTAACATAAGCAATATTGATTTCTGAAGGAGCAGCAAATACGCTTGCAGCAGCCATGGAAAGTACGAGAACAGAGAGTACTGATTTCAGTTTCATTATTAATAATCCTTATTTAAAAACAGAGTGTAAGAGGTAATTTTGATAGTTCAAAAGACGGGAATCTCCAATTTGCCGAGGGGTTTCTACGTCGATTTTTAAATCTTTTTCAGCCTTCCCATGATTCAGATAGATAACTCGATGGCTAAGAAAAACAGCTTCATTTATGTCATGAGTAATCATCAGCATCGTCATCGATAGTTCTTTTTGCAGTCTGGAGAAATCAGACTGCAACTTAGTTCTGGTCATAAAATCCAGAGCACTAAAAGGTTCATCTAATAGGAGAATATCAGGTTTAGATATAACCCCACGGGCCAAACCAACACGTTGAGCCATCCCCCGGAAAGCTCACTTGGATACAAGTCCTGAATATCACCGAGACAAACTAACTCGAGAGCTTCTTTAACAAGTTTTTTTCTAATTGTTTCTTCTTCATGACGAATGGGAAGCTCAAGATTCTGTCCTACCGTTTTCCAAGGAAGAAGCCGAGCTTCTTGGAACACGTATGAAATTCTCGGTTCTTTAATTTCTTGTCCGTCTTTGTCATAAAAAATGACCTTTCCTTCGTCGGCCTTTTCAATGCCGCTGATGAGCTTTAAAAGCGTTGTCTTACCGCAGCCGCTTTTCCCGATAACGGTTGTCAGTTCATTGGCAGAGATATCCAAAGAGAAATTATCAATTGGAGTGATAACGCCTTTAGCAGAGTTAAAACTTTTCTTTAAGTTTTCTATTTTGATTCCGGAAGCCATTATTTCTTCATCCAAGGAGAAAATTTATGAGTAATCCACACAAATAACTGATCTCCCAAAATGCCGAGAATAGCAATACTGAAAATGCCCACAAACACTTTATCGGTTTGAGACATTTCACTCGCGTCTCCAATCAGATATCCGAGTCCGGACGATGCGGCAATCAATTCGGCACCGACCAACGCTCTCCAGGAATAACCGAATCCCAAACGAAGTCCGGTAAGAACACTGGGAAGGGATCCGGGAAGCTCTACATGGAAAAATTTTTCTTTTTTATTAAGACGTAAGACGGTAGCCAGCTCAGTGAAATTCTTATCTATCTGTCTGAAGCCTGATAAGGCATTGAAGTAGATAGGAAAGAAACTAGCCAGAATTACGATAGCGACTTTTGAAGCCTCTCCGATACCGAGCCAAAGAATAAGCAAAGGAACTAATGAGAGGGGCGGGATGAATCGCAGGGCCTCCATTACCAACTTCAATCTGCTCTCGGTTTTAGTCGAGTAATAGCAAATATAAGCAGTCGGAAGCGCAATTAAAGCTGCGATGCAGAAACCGCCCAAAGATCTCATGGAACTCGCCAAAATATGGGTTTCTAAGGTCCCATCTTTGATGAGCTGCCCAAAACTTTCTAAGACCTGCTCCGGAGGAGGAAGCAAGAATGAGTTAAAAATGCCTAAATGTGCAACGAAAGCCCAGACGATCAAAATCACCGCCGGAACAATCAGCAAATTAAAAGCATTTTTACTCACTTGGAATCCTCAAAAATTTTTGTTATTTTAAATGAGAATTATTATCAATTCACTATTTTAATTTATAGGAATTGTTTCTGCTCCGGTCTGGACTTCCGTTTTTTCGGTGACTGCGGAGGGGTTCTCTTTGATTAACTTTCTTCTCTCCAATTCTTCCGGCGTAATGATTTCCATCAGAGTCACAACTTTGACGACTCCCGGGACTTTAGCGGCCACTGCAGTGATGATATCTGCCTCGCGCTGAGTTACCGTTCCCATCAAATAAGCGATTCCTCGGTCGACGGTTACTTTCAGAGAAGTTAACGTAACATCCTTATTATCCAGAAGAGCTGCTCTGACTTTACTTGCTGTTAACGAATCGTTCATTCTTGTAGTAAAAGGAACGTTATTCATTACTGCCAGTTCGTTATAGACGGAAGTTACACCGTTAATAGACTTAACGATTTCGCCGGCCTTTTCTTTGTCATCTTCAGAACCGACTTCGCCGGTCAGCAATACTCTTCCTTCGTAGGCCGTAACCGTAATATGACTGGAAGAGAAATTTGCTTGAGCCAACTGGACGCTAGCCTTTGTTTCAATTACTCCGTCATTAGTTACGTCACCAACGCTGCGTCTATCGACTGCAACGGCGGTTCCACCCACGGCAGCCGAACCGATAAGTACTGGGGCACAGGCGCTAAGGACCAAAGAAGAGGTTAAACATGTCAATACTAAAAGTTTTTTCATCAATAACCTTTTTTACTTTGTGTAGAAAACATTTTATTCACTTAACACTTGGTAACTTTACTCGATTATTTCCTTTTTGGATTGTCTGATTTCAATTATTGGAAGTGGTGAAGAACCGATTTAGGCGAAAAAAACTTCCAACTTATGTCAGTAATTTGTTGATAATATTTGAGTAACTTATAAATTTTGTGGATAAGTCCACTTTTAAAAAGTTATCCACAATTCGTCTACATTGATTTCTTATAAATATCCACAATGCAAATTCATATTAACCTATTGTTATTAAATAAATTTTATAAGTTATCAACGAAAAATTTAAACACTTCTATACCTATTTAATAGATAATATATATATAGGAGATAAAGAAGCTGCCTTCCGAAATGTGTAAAAGAAAAGACAACTATCTTTGAGCAAATCTCGAACAAGACCTAATCAATAATTCTTTTCTTCCTTCCTGCTTCTTGAGAATGAAGCTCTCTGAAGATTTTGAGCTAAATTTTTTAGCTGTTATTTAGTTATCAAAACCCTCAAATTTTATTAATTATTTGATTTAATAAAAGATTTTCTTTATAGAAATACATCAAAATACATCCTGTCTTCCTGGTTAAGATTTTGTATTGCATCGGTAGCAAAGAGGCGGAAAGAAATAGCTTATAGCCGACAATAATAACTGGAAGAGAAACTTGCCAAAAATCTGATTTCTATATAGTCTGTTTGAAGCCAGAATAATCCACAAAAATCTGTGGATAACGATTGGCTTTCTTGTGGATATTAAGATTACAAAACTTTTGCCTGAGTTATTCACACACTCTCTACCAAGTTATTAGTTTGATTTCAACACTCACAACATTTATAACTCTTTGAAAATAATCAAACAAATTAAGTTACCCACAAAAAAGAATATGTCTACTATTACATCCTTATAAAAATTATATAAATGACAAAATATACGTAGAACAAGCTAAATAAGTGAATAACAACGGAGTTGCTATTTGGGTAAGAAAATCGCTAGAAGCCGAACCACGCTCCGTTGAAGCTGCAGACATAAGTCTGCGGTAGTTCACAAGCGATCCGTCAAATGAAGCACGATTCGCAGATTCTCTTGATACTTCATCTTTGTCAGATCGCGTTATCTATCCTTAGTTTAGAGAAGAGTTTATTTGTTGTTGAAAAAATCTCTATTGAGGCGAGCCTCTAATACTTTTGCCAAAATCTCCAATTGTTTTTTGTACTCGGGATCGGTGTTCTTCGGACTTTGGTCATTGACGAAGCGTCCTATATTAGTTGCTCCCCAAAAACCTGCGGTGTCATCATCAACAACCTTATAAGCATTCAAGTACTTATCCCATACTTTATCCAATTTTCCGATACCATCTCCCACTGTACCTTGGCCGCCTCCAAGCCAACCAGCATTCATAATAGTATAGATGCCTTTTCCTTTGAGCATTCCTTCTAAGCCTTTGGGAGTGTCCTTATAAGCGAACTGCTTAGAAAAAACTCTCTCCATATAACCTTTGGTTATTGCGTTTGGACTATCGTGCCAATTCGGATAACAGAAGATAATGTAGTCAGCTTGAGAAACAAATTTTTGCTCAGGAACAATGTCTTGTGGAGTAGGACCAAAGCCATCTTTGGCGTGGTAAAAGGTTTCCGGAGAGAGAACCGGATTGAATTTAAGCTTGTATAAGTCTCTTACTTCAACCTCATATCCTTTTTGTTTAAAAAAATTGATAGCTGAATTAACCAAAAAACCTTCTAAAGAGCTCTCGAAACGCGGATCCCCAACAACAAATAAAACTTTCTTGGCTTTACTGTCAGTAAATCCTGTAGAAATAGCTGTAACACGAAGAGATTCGGGAACAATCGTAGCTGATGTTATTGCGTCGATGCTTTTATTTTCTGTTGTCGGCTTCGGAATAGACGCTGAAGAAACGGCATCAGCAGCATGAACCGAAAATGAAATAGCAGAGAGGATGGAAAGAAGAAGAGTCGTTGACTTAACCATAGATAGCTCCATTTAGCATTGCCTCAGGAATCGGATCATTCACGCGACGCCTAGAGGCGAAGATTAAAGGATCACGACGACGGCGAAACGTTAAAGGAGGCACAGAGTGCTACCTAGCCATGACTGTAGCTTTTTAAAAGCGCTCTTCATTTTAGTTCAACAGAAAGAAGACTTAAAGCTGGGAAATTCCCGGAAATTACTTGGTAGTCAACTCAGAACTTTGTGGTTGGAAAAAATTTCATCAAAAAAATTGACTGCTAATAATCCACAAAAAGATGTGAATTGTTGTTTGATTCTTTGTGAATATCTCTTGGCTTCAGAGAAAAAGAAAATTATCCACAAAACACATACCAAGTTATCAGGGATTTTTTAACAGAGTAAACCATTCTAACCATTTGAAAAAATTGAATTATTTAGAATTATCCACAGAAAATAGTTTCCCTTCTACTATTACTTTATTGAGATCTTAATTTTTAAAAGATCTACGTAGTTCAAAGAATTTCCGTGGATAAACAAAAAGCTGCCTTAGAGAGAATCCTGGCGGACAAATCAATAATGGCAGCTTAGGCGTTTTTAAATATTAACGATTTCAGTCTTAACGATATCTTTCATTTCAGAATTCAATACGGCATCATAAAGTTTGCCTTTAAAGCCAATCCATACCTCAGCTTCTTCTTCATTAGCAGTGCCGGTATAGAACTTTCTACCAGCCTTTAAGAATTCAGGTGTGATTACTCCTTCCTTGGCCGTAATTTTCATTACTTTGGAACCATATCCAATCTCAAAATAGAGTTTTCCAAAGATGCATTCCGGAGCATCAACAAATTCGTCTGGAAGAACTAAGAAACGTTTTCTTGTAACGCACCTTCCGATCATTTCTGCAGAATCAGTAATACCGGGACCGGCAAAAGCAGTTTTAAACGTAATGAGATTTCTCTGAGCAACTTCACCTTCAGGAACTAATTCGTCTAAAGCCATTTTCAGCATACGGAAGCACAATGCTAGACCGCCGCATCTTTTTAGGCCATGGTATTTTTCGCAATCCTCCAACGTAAGCGTGGTGATTGTTTTTCCATTTTCGGTAACTTTGATTTCTTCAGTTTGCATTTCAGTACTCAATAAAAAAGTAAAACGTTATTCAAAGGCAACAGGAAGAATGAGGTTGGCTGTATCGACATCCTTTCTCATCATGTTGTTTTCTTTCAAAAACTTTTTGTTGACCTCGAGATCTTTAACATCTTGAGCTGTCATGGCAGAGAAATAGTGACTTCTTGAAATGAGCGTCTTTGAATTTTCTACAGAAATACCGTGCTCTTTGGCTCCCATTTCTGCAGTTTTTTCAAGATTCTTATTCATCCAGTCAAGAGCCTGTTTATAGACTTTGTTTACGCGGGCCACGATGTCCGGATGTTCTTTCGCAAATTTTTCCGTTGTTGTCATGATCAATGTCGGCTGCACTAAACCTTCAGCAGAGACGATGGTTGGAGCACCCGCTTTGTTGGCTTTAATTAGTGCACTGCTTGCAACCAAAGCAGCATCGGCTTGACCTGCAAGAATTGTACTGAGAGCTTTAGGAATGCCCATACTTACGAACTGAACGTCTTTTTCTGTAAGACCTTCTTTTTCTAAAGCTGCTACTAAAAGCTGATGAAGGAATGTTCCTTTAGGACCAACGACTTTCTTTCCTTTTAAGTCTTTGATTGAGAAGTTGGTACCAGGCTTAGAGACAAGTGCAAAATTCGATGTTGGTCTTGCTAAACCTGTCACTACTCGAATTGGCAGTCCTTCCGCATTAATCATCAACAAAGCGGCTGTATTCATATTTCCGGCAATATCAAGAGCGCCTGCGCCCATCGCACGAGCAGCTTCCGGACTCGTTCCCATGTTGTGCTAATTGACTTTGATGCCGTCTTTTTCGAATTCCTTCTCTAAAAGCTTATGGTCCTTCAATACCAGAAGCTGAAGAACAAATGGTGGTTTAACGTAACTGATGTTTAGCTCAGAGATAGGTGCAGAGGCAAAAGAAATTGAAGAAAAGAAGAGAGCCGCTGAGGCCGTAAGAACCTTGAACTTCACGAAATTCTCCTTGGAAAATCAACGAGTTTCTGACTCAAAAATGAGAAAAAGAAAAATAAAAGATAATGATAATTGTAATCATTTATCAACACTTTCTTAACATACAAAATAAGAAAATGCTTTTTGAGCCAAAGGTTTTGTTATTTGTTTTATTGTAATTGTTTGATTTATATATTGATTTTGAAATAAAGTTTCCAGTTTTCTTTCAAGAAAATCACTCTATTTTATGAGTTCTATAATTTTGTTGCCGATGACAAAATTCTTTGTTGCTAAAGTACTATGAGACACAATAGTCAAAGGATAATGTAACACTATAGTTTTATTTTTTTAGTCCCTGGCCAAGAAGCCTTCCGTTTAGTTTCTTCCTATTTTGTTACTAGTTAGACGGCTTTAGAGAGCCGTAGAGGGAGGACACGGTTCTTTGTCAAATAAAAAGCCCGATGGCTTGCATCGGGTCTATAAAGGAAATATTCGGATTAGGTATCAATATTTCCGGCAAGAAGAGCATTGTCTTCAATAAACTTTCTTCTCGGTTCTACTTCATCGCCCATCAGCTTTGTAAATGTCTGATCGGCAAGAATTGCATCGGAGATTTCTACCTTAAGAAGCTTTCTGTGACCCGGCATCAAAGTCGTTTCAGCCAACTCTTCTTTGTTCATTTCACCCAGCCCTTTGAATCGGGACATACCTTTCAAATTAGAACGCCCTTCTTCTAAGACTTTTGTCAAGGCTTGGCTGAAGTTCTGGACCGGTTGAATATTGTCTTTGTTGCCTTTTTTGCTGACAACGCAGGCACCTGGTTTCAGCAAAGTGCCGAATACCTTACCGGCTTCTTCTAGCTTTCTGAAGTCGTCTGTGGAAACGAAAGAAGGAAGAATCTTGGTTTCAATTATCTTATTGAAGCTCTTTCTCTGAATAAGAATGTAAGGTGTTCCTTCAGAGTCTTTCTGAACGGAAATTGATACAGCCGGATCAAAGACTCTCTGTCTTAAAGCTTGGACGGATTCATTGACTTTTTCATCATCGGAAAACTCAACGGAGGCACCGGCAGCGATGGCTTCCAAAGCAGTCGGATCAATAAATCTGGAGAAGTGACTGATGACGGTCTGGGCTTCGCTGTATTCCAAGAAGAGTTTCTTCAACTCTTCGCCTTCGATAGGCTGATTAGCTGCTCTGGCCTCTTCAGAAACATATAGAACGGAGTTCTTGATACCAAGATTGACCAAGAATGTATTGAGCTGAACATCATCTTGCAGATAGATCTTAATATCCCTGCCTTTGTCTTTCTTAGTAACAACGCCGTTGTCGCTATCCTCGCCGTTTCCGTCCTCGTCGGCTCCCTTAGGAATTTCTACACCGCTCAGTTTGCTTGGAGGCAATGTAACTTTGTAGAGAGGAGGCTGTGCAATGAAAATATGTCCCTGTTCAATCAGTTGCGGAACTTGTCTGTAGAACAACGTTAAAAGAAGCGTTCTGATGTGTGCACCGTCAACGTCCGCATCGGTCATGATAATGACGCGGTTATAGCGAAGGTTGTTGATGTTGAAATCTTCACCGATACCGGTTCCTAAAGCAGTAATCAGCGTTGTAATCTGTTCACTGCTGAGAAGCTTCTCTAAACGGGCTTTCTCAACGTTTAAGACTTTGCCTCGAAGCGGAAGAATCGCTTGGAATCTTCTGTCTCGTCCTTGTTTGGCGGAGCCGCCGGCGGAGTCTCCCTCCACCAGGAACACTTCACAGAGCGCACGGTCTCGTTCAGAGCAGTCAGCTAACTTGCCCGGGAGACCGGCAGTATTGAGAAGCCCTTTTCGGCGTGTGTTTTCTCTGGCTTTCCTTGCAGCATCGCGGGCGCGTCCGGCGTCAATAATCTTCTGACAGATAATCTTGGCGTCTTTCGGATTTTCTTGAAGGAAGCTTTCTAAACCGGCTCTGACGATTTGCTCAACTGCCGGTCTAGCCTCTGAAGAAACAAGCTTATCTTTTGTCTGAGAGCTGAACTTCGGCTCAGGCATTTTGACGGACAATACACAAGTCAGACCTTCACGAGTGTCTTCACCGGACAGCTCGATCTTGTCCTTCTCTTTCTTGTTCGGATTCATCTCGTTAATGTAGTTCTTCAAAACGCTTGTCATTGCGCTTCTCAAACCATTAACGTGAGTACCGCCGTCTTTCTGAGGAATGTTGTTGGTGTAAGCCAAGAAATTCTCAGAATAGCTGTCTGTCCACTGCATGGAGACTTCTACATTAATCACTTCACCCGGATTAATCTCGATGGACTTGTTGATGTAGAAGATGTTGTCATGAATCTTGGTCTTGCCTTGATTGATAAATTCAACAAAGCCTTGAACACCGCCGGCGTATTGGAAAATTTCATCTTTTCCTGTTCTCATATCAGCAAGATGAATCTTCACGCCGTTATTTAAGAAAGAAAGCTCTCTTAGACGGGTAGAAAGTGTTTCATAAGAGAATTCAACTTTTCCGAAAATCTCTGCATCCGGTAAGAAGCAGACTTCGGTTCCTCTTCTCTCGGTTTCTCCGGAAGTGCGCATCGGAGAAACTTCAACTTCTCCGTTAGCAGTTTGAACTTTTTCAATCAAGCGATCTTGAAGAACGCCTCTCTTAAAATCCAAATAACGTTCTTTCCCTTCTCTGCGGACAATTAGGCGAAGCCAGGTGGACAGTGCGTTTACGCAGGAGACGCCGACACCGTGAAGGCCACCGGAGACTTTGTAGCTGTTTTGGTTGAATTTACCGCCGGCATGTAGCTCGGTCAAAGCAATTTCCGCAGCACTTCTCTTCGGTTCATGTTTGTCGTCGAGTTTTACGTCCGTAGGAATGCCGCGCCCGTTGTCTACGACAGAAATAGAATTGTCAGAATTAATTGTCACGTTGACGGAATCAGCAAAACCTGCCAAGGCCTCGTCAATGGAGTTGTCCACAACCTCGAAGACCAAGTGGTGCAGACCGGTACCGTCGGAAGTATCTCCAATGTACATACCCGGCCTCTTTCTGACCGCTTCTAGGCCCTCTAAAACCTGAATGGAATCACTTCCATAGGCCTCAGCTAAGTTTGTTTGTTCTACGTCGCTCATTACTACTTTACCTACTTACTGAATTTATTTGTACTGCATTAGATCCTGACTGGCATGACGACAAACTTGAAGTTTTCGCTGTCAGGAACACGAACCAACCCTGAGCTGAGCGGGCCGCTTAAAGAGAATCTGATCTTTTCTGTCTTGACTACTGCCAACATATCAAGGAGATAGGAAATATTGAAGATAATTTCCATTGGCTCGCCTTTGTAGTCGATCTCAATTTCATCGATGGCTTCTTCCATATCGGCATTTGTAGTGGCAAGAACCAGACGATCTTCGGAAAGAGTCCAGCGGACATTTCTAACCTTGTCCATAGAAAGAATTGCCACTCTTTGCAATGTCTTAATCAGCTGTTCTCTGTCAACCATGAATTCTTTATCGTTCTTAGTCGGAATAACACGTTCGTAATCCGGATATTTGCCTTCAATCAGTTTGGAAAGAATATCAATATTGGCAAAATGAACTTTAATCTGTTTTTCGGAAATGCTGATTTTGAGCATTTCTTCTGTATCAGGAATCAAACGGAGAAGCTCTCTTGCTGTTTTCTTCGGAAGAATGGCTTCGCATTTTCCTGCAAACGGCTCATCCAATTCGTTTTGGAACAAGGAGAGTCTGTGACCGTCAGTACCAACTGTTCGTACGATATTGTTTTCAGCAGAAACATAGACGCCGTTTAAGAAATAACGGACGTTGTTGACGGCTGCGGCAAACTGAACCATTGCCAGCATGTTTTTAAACTTCATGCATGGCATAGCGAAGGAATATTGGAATTCCATCTGCTCTTTCATAATTGGATACTGCTCGGCATCGATAGTCTGCAGATCGAACTTGGTTCTTCCGGATTTGATAATGACGTGATTATCAGAGTAGAAGATGGAGACTTCTGCGTCATCGGCAATAGTAGAGAGAATGCCGCAGAGCTTTGCAGCAGAAACGGTAGTGGCAAAATCTTCATCGCCCACTCCGATGGCTGCATCGGACGTTACTTCAATCTGTTCATCGGAACCGGTGAAGGTGACCTTCTGCCCTGTTTTGCGAATCAAAATATTTGCCAGGATTGGAATGGTATTTTTCTTCTCTACTGCTCCGCTGACGGCCATGATTGGTTTAGCGACCTCAGCTTTAAAACCCTTGATAATCAAAGTGTCTGCCATTTCTAATTTCCTTTAATAGTATTTTTTAAGCCCAGTTTTTCAATGATTGCTCAATGAGATGGAGGGTATGATTCAGCTCCGGATCTGCAGCTCTTTCTTTAGATATCTTTCTCACTGCATTTAATACCGTAGTGTGATCTCTGCCTCCGAAGGAACTGCCGATATCCATAAGAGATTTTTGAGTCAATTCCTTGGCTAAGTACATAGCAATCATTCTTGGTTTGACAATGCTCGCTTTTCTGGAAGATGAGTACATATCAGCAATCTTGATGTTGAAATGCTGAGCTGTTTCTTTTTGAATGTTTTCCAGCGAGATCGGACCGGTAGATGTCATACCGCGAAGAGCACGTGTAGCAAGTTCAACAGTGATTGGAGCGTTGTAAACCTTTGCATTCATGATCACGGTATTAAGCGCGCCTTCGAGTTCTCGAATGTTGGTATTCATGCGTCTGGCAATGTAATAAGCCACATCTTCGGGAAGTTCCAGTCCCTGCTGTTTTGCCTTTTTAAACAAGATGGCCGCTCTCAGTTCAAATTCGGCCGGTTCAATACCGACGGACAAGCCTTTTGTCAGTCTTGAAATAAGTCGGTCGTCAAAGTCGGAAAGCTGACGTGCATAAGTATCGCAAGTCATGATGATCTGCTTATTATTTGGCAGAAGACTTTCGAAAATACCGAATAAGTGATTCTGGGTACCCCCTTTCTTGGCCAACAGCTGCACGTCGTCCATCAGGAGAACATCTAAAGTTCTGTAGGTTTCATCGAACTTCTTGATCTTTGCATCGGAAAAGGTACCTCCGCTGGAAAGATCAACGACCTCTCTGACGAATACGTCAGCAGAAACACAGCGAATCTTTGCCTTCGGATTGTTTTCTAAAATCCTGCGTCCGATTGCATGCATCAGATGGGTTTTGCCTAAGCCGACTCCGCCGTAAATGAAAAATGGATTGAATTGAGTACCCGGCTGGGAGCTCACAATCTCTGCACTGCTTCTGGCAACTTCGTTAGCTTTACCTGTAACGAATGTATCAAAGGTTAGTCCGCGGTGAAGTCCGCACTGTTCTGCCAGCTGGTCGATCGAAATTTCAGGCTTAATCTCCTCACCCGGTGGATCGAACAAAGGAAGTTCGATTTCTGTCGGAATGATCGGATTGGCAGTTTGGGCAACCAAAAATTTTATGGTTATAGGTTGTCCTGCAACTTGAGAAGCAAGAGACTGAAGACGGTCTGCCCAGTTTTTTCTCAAATATTGAAGATGAGGCTGAGAGGGTACAGTCAGAGTGAGCTTACCTTCCGCTTCTTCAGGGGACTGGTGATAAGCAATCTTCTTAAACCAGGTCGCATAAATGTCAGATGAGACACTTCCCCGAAGCTCTGTTAAAACTTTTTCCCAAATATTCTTCATTTACAAAGGGTTATAAAAGAAAATAAATAATCTGGATCAGAATAAAGACAATCCCGGACAATCCGACATTTTACCTTTATTTAATGGCTTCTTCTTGTGCTTAAAGAGGTAAACCTCGCGGATTGTCAGGAAAATTTATTGCTGTGGCGAAACAGGAATATGCCTTGAGACAAGCCGAGAAAAAATCATAATAAATCTTGAGGGCAGAATGCTCGTATTTACAGGCCTCCCCGTATGTTTTTACCCAGCGCTCCAAGCTCATTTATGAAGTGCAATTGTTAGAGGGGGAAATTAGATATTTTGATTTTAAATTCAATAGTATTTTGTTGTAACAATTTCTTTTAAGGAGAAATTTGACACTGACTACCCAATTGGAGCTTATAATACTGAACTTTTATTTTACGACACCTGTCTCTTATGCACAGGTAATTGATTTTTGAGTTTAACGCAACTAAGCAAACTCATTTAAAGGATTTTGAGATGGCAACAAAACGTACATACCAACCTTCTAAAGTTAAACGTGCTCGTACACACGGCTTCTTGGTTCGCAGCAGAACACGTCACGGCCGCAAGGTTTTAGCTGCACGCCGTCGTAAAGGACGTCACGTTTTAGCTCTCTAATTTTGCTGGAGATGACGAAGCTGAAAGATTCGTCGCTAGGGCCTGAGAAAAGGATAAAAAGTTCCTCAGAATTTTTAAGAATTCTACAGGCTAGATTTCCTGAAGCCACAAAGTGCTACTCTGAGTGGTTTGAGGCGAAAGCCCTATTTAAATTCGAGCATGCTCGGGTTAGGTACGGCTTTACTGTAGGAAAAAAATTTGCTGTTCGCTCAGTAGATAGGAATCTTGTTAAGAGACTGTTGAGAGAGTCGGCCAGAAGTAATTCAGCTGCTTTTGAGGCGTTGGCTGAAGAGAAAAAGGTCGGCTTGGACATCAACTTGAGATTGAAGAAAAAATACGTTTTTCCGGCTCAATCTTTGAAGTCTCTTAAACAAGAAATTCGTGCTGATGCAGATCTTTTAATGAAGAACCTGTACGACAAAGTGACTCAGTGTTGTAAAGGCGGGTCGTAATGCTTAAGACCATCCTGATTGCCGCAGTGAAGTCCTACAGGTTCCTTTTCTCACCCTGGGTTGGGCACAACTGTAAGTTTCTGCCTACCTGTTCTCAATACTCACTGACAGCTCTGGAAAAATATGGAGCAATCAAAGGTACTTATCTGACGGTCTGCCGTTTGCTTCGGTGCAGTCCTTTTACTAAGGGCGGCATTGATGAAGTGCCCGAAAAATTTAAATGGAATTGCTGGTGTAACGATTGCACATCCGGCAAAAATAATCCCTCGTTCTTGCAATCAACTATAGAGCAATCCAATCATGGGAAGTGACATTCAAAGAGCCCTCTTATGGATTTTATTCGGCTTGTCTGCGTTCATGCTTTATGACCGTTGGCAGGTCTATAACGGACATCCATCATTAATTGGAGCGGACACTGAACAGACTGCTCCAGCTAATACTGCCTCTAATGCTTCTGTAACTCCGCCGACTGCAACCGGTTCCGGCGTGGTCCCTCAGGAAGCAGCTCCAGCTGTTAAGAAAGCAGATCTGATTACCGTCGAGACAGATTTAGTGAAGTTGTCTATTGATCCTAACGGGGCCGTTATTGCTGGTTCTCAACTCTTAAAAGAAAAGCAGCAGGTACCTTGGACTGATGTCGGCTTGGTCGGAATGATTCTTGGTAACAAGCCGGAACCGGCCAAAGATGTCGAGCTCTTTACTGATAAGGGCAAAAAGATTTATGTTGCCCAGACAGGGTTGATTGGCGGTGCCTTTCCTACTCACAAGACTGAGTTCAAATTAGTTCCAGGTCCTTTGAAGTTGGAAGATGGTAAGAACACTCTTGAAGTTAAATTCGAAGGTGAAGCAGGCGGAGTAAAAGTTGTTAAGACCTATACTTTCGAGCGCAACCACTATGGCATCAAGGTTTCTCATCAAGTATTCAATAATACCGGTCATGAAATCAAACCTTCCGTTTATTACCAGTTGACTAGAGACGGTGATAAACCTGAGGGCGAAAGCACAATGGTCAATGCTTACACCGGTACAGCTGTTTACACGGAAAAAGAAAAATTCCAGAAAGTTTCATTCGGTGACATTGCTGACGGCGACAGAGATTACCAAGTCAATGCTGACAACGGTTGGATTGGAATTATTCAGCACTACTTCGTTTCCGCTTGGGTTCCGACTCAAGGTGTAAACAGAGAAAACTACACACGTAAGTTGGCTGATAACCTTTACTCTATCGGTTCTATTGCTGAAATGAATGCAATTGCCCCGGGAGCAAATGCAACTGCCGAAGCAGTTCTTTATTCCGGTCCGCAGGATCAGGAACGTTTGGAACAAATTGCTCCGGGACTTTCCTTGGTTGTCGACTATGGATGGCTTACATTCCTGGCTAAGCCTATCTACTGGCTCCTTTCCTTCCTTCACTCTATCGTTGGAAACTGGGGTTGGGCTATCGTACTTTTGACATGTATTGTTAAAGCAATTCTGTACCCGCTTTCCTTGGCAGGCTACCGTTCTATGGCCAAGATGAAAGATCTTGCTCCGAGAATGAAAGCTTTGAAAGAAAAATATGGTGACGACAAACAGCGTCTTAACATGGCCATGATGGAAATGTATAAGACCGAGAAGATCAATCCGGTCGGCGGATGTCTTCCTATTCTTCTTCAATTACCGGTCTTCTTGGCCTTGTACTGGGTACTTCTGGCCTCCGTTGAGTTACGGGATGCTCCCTGGATTCTTTGGGTTACTGACTTAGCTGCCCCGGATCCATGGTTCATTCTTCCTGTTCTGATGATCATTTCTATGGTTATTCAGTTCAAACTGAACCCGACTCCTCCAGATCCAATGCAAGCAAAAATGATGGCTTTCATGCCGTTCATCTTCGGTGCAATGTTCATCTTCTTTGCTTCCGGTCTGGTTCTTTACTGGCTCGTCAACAACATTCTCTCTATTGTTCAGCAATACGCGGTAAACAAGCAGATTGAAAGAGACAGGCTAAAAAGACAATCGAACTAGCCAATGAATAAGAACATTCCCGCTCTCAGAGCGGGAATGTTTTGGTTCTAATTAATGACCCCTCTTTTGCGAGGGGTTTGTTTTTGTGTGCTCGGCATGAGTGCAATCTAAAGGGTGAAAGTCCCGAGCTCGCCCGCTAGTGGGAAGAGCTAGCGAATCTGCAAGGTGTGTGCAGTGATGTACAGGCTGAAAGAAGCAGATAGCAAAACCTTGAACTGACGAACAGAAATCGTCTATAGGCAGGCGCAGAGGATGAGAATGCAAAATAATTCGAAGTCCGAAAACTAGCCGGAATCTGCGAATGTAAAGACGGCAGTTACATGAGGTGAAAGAGTGCACTCTTACCCGAGGAGGTCTTGTCAGCTCCGACAGGGGTAGTAACAACGAATGGCAAGAAGTCAGCAGAGGTCATAGTACCCAAGAGTAAGGGGGAAGGACCGAACTAGTAAACCGTGAAAGGAGGAACGCTGCAAGGCAAGAATGGAAAAAAAGGAAGTACACCTAGGCTCTGAAGGATAGTGCGGAACACGAAAGTTAAGAGCAAAGGAGTTCGATGACACCAAGCAGACGGAACTTATGAGTAGCGAAACATTTGGAGAAATCACGCTCGAAAGGATACTCGCCAGAGGGAACCTAATGCAGGCTCTGAAGAAGGTGGAAGCAAATAAAGGTTCATGCGGTGTTGACGGCATGGAAACAAGTGAGCTGAGAGCCTACTTCAAATCAAACCCTGGGAAACTTACAGAGCAAATTCTTCAAGGTACTTTTAGAAAAGGCCCTGCGAACCGCATCTGGAACGTAGGGATGTTTACTGGAACCGCCTTGGTGCCGAACGGCATGCCAGGTGGTGTGAGAGGGACGGGTAATAACCGGCCCTACTCGATTTTGCTCATAAAACTTCTTGAAAAGCAAGTGTTTTTTCTTTCGCATATTGAGTCCGCACACTCGTATCCTTCTAGGTTCGGCCTTTAGACTGGCGTCAGTTTAAAATTGAATTGCTTATGAATACCGCCTATCTCGTTTTTGTTTTAGGAATACTTTCGGCCTTTGGGCCATTTGTCATCGATATGTATTTACCGGCACTGCCGGAGATGACACAAGTATTTGATTGTTCCACTGCTTCCGTCCAGCTTGGCCTTACCTTCTGCATGGTCGGTTTAGCCGTGGGACAGCTCTTTTTAGGACCTATGAGCGATAAGTACGGGCGCAAATCTGTGCTCTATCTTTCTCTGTTGCTGTACATTGCCGCTACGTTTCTTTGCTGTCTTTCTGAAAGTATTGAATTCTTTACTTTTGCTAGATTCCTCCAGGCCTGGGAGGTTCGGGTGCTATCGTCTACTCCCGCTCGTGTCCAACCGATCTTTACTCTGGCAGACAATTAGCCAAAATGATCGCGATTGTTGGCGCAGTTAACGGTATCGCACCGGTTCGCAGCGCCTGTTATTGGTGGTTTTTGCGCAAAATTCATAGGGTGGAGGGGAATTTTTTATGCCTTGCTCGGAATCGGCATTGTCGTTACCGCAATGGTTATCCCTGTTAAAGAAACGCTGCCTAAATCAAAAAGAATTCAAGGTTCGCTCCTCACTTCTTTTAAGGGTTTTCTCTTGGTGTATGAGGCTCCCGGCTTCGGGATTTACAGCACAGTATTCGGTCTCTCAATGGCAGCTCTTTTTGCTTATATTTCCTCTACCCCTTTTATTCTTCAAGACTTTTTCGGTGTATCTCAACTGACTTTTTTCACTTAACTTCGCGCTCAATGCGGTTGGAATTGCTATTGGGGCGATGCTCGCGCTTAAGGTCTCAACCACACAAAAGGCAAGTTTTATCGGAAGCCTTATCGGTTTTCTTTGTGCTGCCGCCGGCCTCTGTATCTGCTACTTCCACCAAGATATGTACATCTATGAGGCTTCTATCTTTTTAATGCTCTTTTTCTGCGGTTTTATTTTTACGGGAGCGACAGCCACTGCGATGAATGCCGGACGTAAATACGCAGGGGCTGCTTCTGCAGTGATCGGCGCTGTGGGATTTATTTTCGGAGGACTGGTCTCCCCGATTGTGAGCTGGGGAACTATCCTTTTCACGAGTTTCATCATCTGCACTATTGCTTTGGGATTAAGTACATTGCTTCTGCTTGTAGGCGGTGAAAAAAAACATGGTGTGCCTGTTTCAACGACTAACAATCACTAAAAGCCGTGTTTATGTGATCTGCGTGATCCTGCATCTTCGATCCCACCTTTTTACCGGTCAATGTTTTGAAGGCAGATAATTTCTCGAAAAAGATTAAGGGAAGATATAAAAAACGAAAGCCGAGATCCTAAGAGGATCTCAGCCTTCGTTTCCCAAGGAGAAAAACTAATTATTCAACCTTAACTGCAACAGTTCCCGGATCAAGATTCTTTAAGAATTCGACAGAGTTATTGACGTCATCTGTAAAGATTCTATCTTCGCTGACAAAAGGTACAACCTTGCGGTATTGATTCAAGAGTTTTTGTGTACCTTCACCTAACTTATAACCTTGCTCTTTCTGACGCATTTCAGCACCTTGCAAGTGATGCATCAATTCAAAAGCAAAGATTTCATAGCCGACGTTTGTCATCTGGCGAAGTCTATCGGCAGTTTGAGCAACGTTATTGAATGTATCGTCGATGTAAATGGAAGTCGGAAGACCGTAGATAGTAACGTTGTTTGTTAAGCCCATGGCTTCGGCATAAAGACCGGAGACAGCCTGAGCAACGTTTGCAAAACAATCTCCGCCGACATTCTCTTTGGCAACTAAGTACTTTTTCATCTTAGTTCTCTTATCATCAACGATTTGAACCATACGCCATGCGGAGTTATGTAGAACGTGAGCCATCGCTTTGGTCAAAGCTTCAACTTCAAGAGCCATTTGAGTGTAGTCGAAGTTTGCAACGGAGTTAATGTAGCGGCCTTTGTCATCGATGGCGAGAAGTTTTACTGCAGGAAGCTGGCTGTACCAAAGATCGTTTCTGCCGTTAATAGCAATAGCCGGGTTTGTGGAGCTGTGGTTCAAAGATGTGTTGACAATGTCTTTGAGGTTATCCAATGCGCGTTCGGCAGCAGCCAGTGTCCATTGTGCGCTTCTGAAAGAAAGAGGATCTTGGAGTTCACGCTTGTCGTTTACATCCCAAAGGTAGGAACCTTTAAGCTGAGCAAGAATGCTTTCTGAGACTTCATGAGCTTTCGGCCAGCCTTTTGTTTCAATTGAGTGCCAGAGGAACGGAGAGACGTTCCCATTCAAAAGCGTCTAAGCCGGCAGCTACGATTGCCGGAGACATCTTCAGAAGATGTTCTGCTCTCTTTAAAGAGTCAATAACAATGGCTTCGGAGACGTTGCCGTTGGACAAAATGGCAATGCCGTCAAGACCGAACGGTTCGTATTTTTTCATGCCGATTATCTTATGTACTTCTTTTGAAGGCATGCGCTGACCGTTGTAAATTACGTCCCACTCTTCCTGAAGAGCCAAGCCGATGTGTGTGGGCCAGTTCAAGTCATTAACGCCTTGAGAACCACGGCTTGGAATAAGCGGATAGACATCATTGTTGATGTAGTTCATGTATGCATTCGCCGCCTCTTTTGTCATACCAGTAATGCCGGAAGCCATCTGGTTTAAGCGAATGATCATGCTCATTTTTACCAGACGGTTATCAAGCCATGGTTTGAGACCGGCAGCTTGAATTCTCATCTGACGTTCATTGAATTTAATAGAAGCAGAACGATTCGGTTCTTTTTCTACGTCGCCGGTAACTACTTTCTGGTGTTTTAAGTCACCGAAGTTAAC
>PDYJ01002320.1_pt1 | contig 52514 bp, 42 predicted proteins | sample 1430841 | NCBI WGS metagenome assembly PDYJ01 (sample SAMN07237672, study PRJNA390542) | Gut metagenome, whole genome shotgun sequencing project. | isolation source: fecal pellets | host: Mus musculus | place: USA: New York, NY | collected 2016-10
TTGCGACTTATCCCGGCACTTTCGATCCTGTTACCAAAGGTCATGAAGACCTTATCCGCAGAGCTTCCAAACTTTTTCCTCAGCTAATTGTGGCCGTTGCAGAAAGCCGGAAGAAAAACACTCTTTTTTCTCTAGCTGAACGCGTGGAACTGGTTAAAGCTGTTACTCAAGACCTGCCTAACGTCAAAGTTATTGGTTTTGATTATCTGCTGGTCGACCTTCTCAAGCAAAATCAGTCTTTATGCATCGTCCGAGGGGCCAGAGCGGTCAGCGATTTTGAATACGAATTTCAGATGGCAGGGATGAACCAGCTGCTCCTGCCGGAAGCTGAGACGATCTTTTTGACACCGTCCCCTGGCTATCAATTTGTCAGCGGTACTTTCGTTAGAGAAATTGCTCTTCTCGGAGGGGACGTCAGCAAATTCGTCAGCTCTGTGGTGTTAGAGGCTTTTCAGAAAAAGCTCTCAAAAACTAGTCTAAATGCGCCGCTTGCTCAGGGCCCTCGCTAAAACAAACTCTCCTTTCCATAAGGGTATTTACCTAAAACATCCTCCCAATTGCCAAGGTAGTTAACTCTTTCCTCCTCTTCTAAAATGAAGGGGTGATACTTGGTCTGGGGGTACCCAAAACCAAGTAATACGCATTGGATTTTTTGTGGGAGGCCGTGATGAGTAATGTTTCGTGGGAGTGGCTCTCTGCAGTACAGCAGGGCCGACAATACGATCTTGATGCAAAAACGCCTGACTGTGCAGTTCCAATTGTTCCTTGGATTCATCCGCCGGTTCATCCCAAACTCCAGAATCTTATTGTCAGAATCGGTCGGAAAATCCAGTTATCCCGCCAAGACAAGCTCATTTCCTTAGACCGAAGTATCAGTCATCTTGCTCTCGTGACCAGCGGAGTTACAGCACGGAATTTCGGCAACCCAATCGTAGGAACTGAGAATGCTGCGGCTATCTCTCCTCCGGGCCATATTGCATTCGGTAATTTGAACTTTTTTACAGAACGGCCGGCTTTCGGGCATTATTTCGCTTTAACAAAAGCGGAAGTTGTCGTCTGTAATAAAGAACTTCTTCTTCCAGCCCTGAAAGCAGATCCCGAACTTTTTGTTCTGCTTGTTCGACATTTTGAATGCTGTGCACTATCAGACCGCATTGGTTTTGCGTTCATGGCGTTTGCGCCGGTCGAAGAGCGGCTGAAGGCTTTTGTTATCAGTTGGGCCGTGCATTATGCAAAACTTTCGGGAAGAGACGGAAAACCGTGGCTAACAATGCCCGTACCCTTAACCCGAAGCAATCGCTGTCTTTTAGCAAACGCATCCTCTGTTTCAACAGATACTTATCTAAAACGGTGGAAAGACAACAGTGTTTGGATTCGAAATGGAGATTTCGTCTCTTGTCCAACCTCTTTCCTAGAAGAGACCTATAAATGGATGAGAAAGTCCGAAGAGCAGAGTGCATACTCTTACGCCCCTACACTTCTGGAACTCTTCCAGCATCTCCATGAAATCCGCTCTCCTCTCTACTGAAGAGCCTTTCAAGCCGCCTTATTGAACTCAAAAGCCGTATCTTTCTGCCAAAGACTAGGCTTTTGAACGCATGAGATCGTTTTTTTGGTGCAGTAATGTCTTGAATAGTTAGAGGTCAAGCCATTTCAGACCTTTTTACCTTTATTTCTCACGTAATCGTGTGACCTTTTATCACTATCTAGGGGAAACCCTAGTATTTATCAACCAAAATACTTAGGTAGTTGGCAAAACGTCTGATTTCTAGAATTGTTACTAAAGATTCATCTCACAACCACTTAACACAAGGAAAACTATTATGAATATCTCAAGACGTTCCTTCCTCCGCTCTTCCGCAGCGGCTTCCGTTGCCACTCTCGGCATGCTCGGCACAGCTCATGCTGAAACCCTTCCGAAAGATGTTAAATGGGATGAGACTTGCTCTCTTCTCGTTATCGGAACAGGTTTTGCCGGCCTCGGGGCTGCACTCGAAAGTCATTATCTCGGAATGAAGGACATCCTTGTTGTTGACAAAATGCCATCTGCAGGCGGTAACTCCATCATTAACGGCGGCGCTATAGCTGCAGCCGGAACCGACATGCAGGAAAAAGCAAATATCAAAGACAACGCTGACCTCCTCTATTCCGACATTCTGAAAGCCGGCGGCGGTATCGCCCATGCCAACCTAGCCAGAAGAATTGCCGACGAATCCGTGTCCAACTACAAGTGGCTTCGCGACGAAATCGGTGTTAAGTTCAAAGCTGTTACATATCACGGCGGTCACTCCGTTCCCCGCAGCCATGCAGTTATGGAAAACAACGGCTCCGGCTTCATCAATCCAATGCTTGCTAAATGCAAAGAGTTCGGCATCAAAGTTCAGCTACGCACTATCGTTGACGATCTTGTCGTTAACGACAAAGGCTGTGTTGTTGGTGTAAAGGCCCGCATCAACCATCGCTTCAACCGTCCAGAAAGCGGCAAGGTTGTATACATCCGTGCTACTAAGGGCGTTCTCATTGCTTCCGGCGGTTTCAGCCAGAACGTTAAGATGCGCACCAGCCACGATCCGCGCTTAACCGACGCCTTCACTTCCACTAACCATCCGGGTGCTACAGGCGAAATGATTCAAGAAGCTCAGCAAATTGGTGCCAACACTATTCATATGGACTGGATTCAGCTTGGTCCATGGACCTCCCCTGACGAATCCGGTTTCGGTTTAGCTCCTCTGGCTGTTGAATCCATGGTTGGCTACGGTCCGATGATCAACCCCAAGACAAGCAAGCGCTTCATCAAAGAAACCGGCAACCGAAAAGTTCGTGCTGACGCTATCGTTGCTATCGGTGCTCCTGCCATCATTTATACAAATGAACAAAACTTCATGAACAAAGTCGTTGGTAAAAACATGAAGCAGGAACAGTTCGAGGCGGCTCTGAAGAACGGAGTTATCCGCAAATTCGATAATTTGAAGTCTTTAGCTGAGTTCTACAAGCTTGACTATGCAACTCTCGAAAAAGAAAACGAAACTTTCAACGGCTACATGAAAGCCAAGAAAGATCCGGAATTCGATTGCATGTTCTTCAATGACGGTGTTCAAAACGTTAAAGGACCTTTCTACGCCATCAGACTTTGGCCGCGCGTTCACCACACCATGGGCGGTCTGGAAATCAATGAAAAGGCCCAAGTCCTCAATGTTAAGGGCGAACCAATCTCCGGCCTCTACGCCGCAGGTGAAGCTACAGGCGGCGTTCACGGAATGGTACGTCTCGGCACAGTTGCTGTGGCTGACTGCATCATCTTCGGCCGCATCGCTGCCAGAACTGCAAACGCATGGGGCGGCTGCTAATTAGCCATGTAATCAGTGAAGTGCCTCATGGCACTTCACACCTCGTCGGAGATTCTTGTGAAAACCAAAAAACTATCTTCAATTTTATGGGCTTCTTTAGTTTGTTCCGTCGCTTTTGCTCTCTGCCAGCCTTCTTATGCTGCAGACGCCAAGATGGGAGCAGACCGTCATATCGCCAAGGGATTAAATTGTCAGACTTGTCACGGCAGTGACATGAAAAAATCCGCAATTTCCGGAAGAAGCCACCTGCGTGCAGTGTCATAACAAAGAAGCTTTAGCCGAAAAAACTAAAGATTTGCCGGGAGCCAATCCACATAAAGCTCCCATAACGGAGACTGCATTAACTGCCATCTCCAACATGAACCAGCTGAAGACTACTGCGCTCAATGTCATAAAATTTAACTTCAAAGTTAAATAACGAAAACAACCAATCAGAAGTGGAACATCATGAAAAAATATAGCTCACTACTCACCGCAGTCCTTGCATCCGCTTGCTCCCTCGCTTTTGCCTCTGACATCACTGTCTATGGCGTAGTCGACTCTTATGTTCAGGTATACAACGGCGGTAACGGTACCGTTGTGGACATTGGAAGCGGCGGTAAAGGCGGATCTCGTTGGGGCATCAAGGGAACCGAAGATCTCGGTAACGGCATCAAGGTATTTTTCCGCTTAGAGAACGGATTCTTGCTTGATGACGGCACAAATACTCCCGCCGGAAACGGTAACGGCTGGGCCTTTCAAAGAGAATCAGTTTTAGGCTTAACCAGCAATAGTTGGGGTACTTTCTCTTTCGGCCGCCAGTACACACTGAATTTCGGAGGTATTGCTCAGTTTGATGCTTTCGCCTGCAGCTTAGGAAGCACTATCAACAACTTCATGTCTCCGGCTCCTTATCTTCCGAGCACCCATATCCCGGGCATTAATGGGGCATCTGGTGTTGATAACCTGACCAGACGCGACAATTCGTTTATATATGAATCTCCTAGTCTCGGCGGTCTAAAACTTTCCGCCATGGTGTCTCTAGGAGAACAGACCAAACTTAACGAAGAAACTTCCAATAAGCTCGGCAACTCCTATGCAGCACAAGCTGTATATCGCAAGGGTGCTTTTGGAATCGGATTTACCTACACCTATCAAAATATGGCAGGTAAAGCTCCCAATGATTTCCAAACCATTAACGCACATGAGTCTCTCTACAATGTCGGCGCCAGCTACGATTTTGGGTTCACAAAACTCTACGGCAACTTCGTCTTCCGCGACGGATCCAAGGCCTTGGATCGCAACGCCAATCCAAATATCGCAGTCTACAGCGTATCTACCAAAACACCTTTAGCAGGCGGTTACTTACTTAATGGCCTCGCCTTCCTGAGAAACAACACAACAGATCATGCCAACGCCTGGAACGTATCAGCCAGATACGACTATCCGTTGAGTAAACGTACAACTATTTACGGTGGTGCAGCCTATATGCACAATGGTGCAAATGTTAATTACACCATCAATGGTGGCGGCGGATCTTCTTCAGCTCCCGCAACTAAAGTTGGGAAGAGTCCCTGGACTACTTTTATCGGCTTGAACCACAACTTTTAATTAGCAACTACAGCTGAATTGGGAGGAAATGACGGAGAAGGATGGGAAAGTTGCACTCCATCTTTCGAATCCAGCTGCTAGCTTTTCCAATTGAAGAAAAATTCTTCGCCTGCACATCTGATGCGGGCTTTTTTCTTTTCCAAAACCGACTCTATTTCTCACCAGTTTTTCAACCTTACTAACAACCAAATACTTTCTTCGGAAGAAACGAATTTGCGGTTAGCGAGCTCAGCTATCGTGTACATACCACCGATATCACAATCCGAGCTCTTCTGTCCCAAGCCAGTTACTTGACTCTTAAGCGGACAAAACTTGGAACTGCTTTTTTAGGAATCCTTAATAGGCAATTTGAAACAGCTATGCATAAAGAAACTTTTTTCAATTAGTCACCTCAAAGAATCTTAGCTGGCGAATTCATCATTTGATCGCTCTAGGCCAATTCGGCGAAATGCTGGCATAAATTCCTATACACTGGTACTTTTCAACTCTTAGAATTCGCCCGATGTGCCTTTAATTAGGTCAGCACAAACATCTGCCAGTTCTTTCCTAGCAACTAACACATCAGTGGCTGTCTGACGACGCTTCGGACTCCAAATAGAATCCGGAAATGTTGCGTCATCTTCAAAGCGAGCTATCAAGTGCCAATGCAGATGAGGCACCATATTTCCGAGCTGAGCCCAATTAACCTTGATAGGCCTCATGTTCTCTAAAACGATTTCTTCTATCTTGCTTAAAGCCGAAATAATGCGCATTTGCGCTTCAGAGCTAAGCTCTGACATTTCTTTAACGTGATCATTGGCAATCACACGGAAATATCCCGGATAATCCACATCATTGACTTGAATGATCCGGAATAAATCATTTTTTAGAAGTACTTTTTCTCCTGATGAAAAACAAAGAGGACAATTTGTCATAGAAGCACCTTTTCAATAAGTCCGTCCTTCACTTCAGACAGGACCTTATGCATCCAATTCTTACCGTGTTTGGCTTTCATCATTTCGACAATCAAGAATTCGCTGGTGGTCTTGACCGCATCTGAGTAACGGCTCATGCCTTGATAACATCCGGGGCAAGTTGTCAGAATCTTAACTTCACCGCGGAAGTCGCCTTTCTTCAGTTTGGCCGAAGCGCCTTTGAGACTTTCTTCTTTACTCTTGCGAACTTGGCTGGCAATATCAGGACGTCCGATAGCAAAAGTTCCGCTTTCGCCGCAACACCTTTCAGAAAGTTCGATAGAAGAACCGTCAGCAGGCTTAAGAATCTGGTTAACAGTCTTAATAGGAACGCCTTCTTTCAACGGAGTATGGCATGGGTCGTGGTAAATGTAGCGCGTGTTTTTAGCACCGGCCAGTTCAATACCTTTTTCCTTCAAGAAGTCGTGAATGTCCATCACTCGGCAGCCCGGGAAGATACTTTCAAAGTTGTATTCTTTGAGTTGATGCAGACACGTACCGCAGCTGACCAACACGGTATTGATATCCTTGTAGTTCAAAGTATTGGCAATACGGTGGAAAAGCACTCGGTTGCGGGTGACAATTTCTTCGCTCTTCTGCTTCATGCCGTTGCCGGCCTGCGGATAGCCGCAGCATAAGTATCCCGGAGGAAGCACCGTTTGGATATCCAAATCATGGAGCATACCGATGACAGCTACGGAAACTTGCGAATACAGACGTTCACTTCCGCATCCGGGGAAATAAAACACCGTTTCTTTTTCGTTCCTTTCCTTATTTCTAATAATCGGAACATATGTTGTTTCTTCAATGTCCAACAGCTTACGGGAAGTTGTCGGAATCTCAACCTTCGGAAGCTTGCGGTTTACCAAATGAATAACTTCTTCCTTCAAAGTCGGCTTTCCGGTTGAGAATCCGGGGCGTCTAGCCGAAGGAGCCGCCGCCATCTTCAAGGTATCAGCCGCCATTCTTTGGGCCTTAAAACCATACTCAATTAAGCCCTTTCTAGCTGCACGAATAAGCATCGGCTTTTCAATCTCAAGGAACTTAAGACCGAAGTATTTCGCTGGGGATTTCTTCTCTTTATTCAGACGATGAAGCATGTCTCTCATCATCATCGTGACGTGCCCGAAATCAATCTTGACGGGACACGGCTTCTGACATTTTTGACAAATTGTGCAGTGGTCCGCTAAATCTGCGAACTCCACAAAGTGCTTCTGAGACAAGCCGCGGCGAGTCTGCTCTTCGTAGAGGAAAGCCTCAAGAAGCAGGGATACCGCAATAATCTTATTTCTCGGCGAGTACAGCAGATTGGCATCCGGTACGTGAGTAGTACAGACCGGTTTGCATTTACCGCAGCGCAAGCAAGTCTTGATTTCATCAGAAATTTGCTTGGCTTCGCTGTTTTGCATAATGATCGACTCATGGCCAAGCAAATTAAAGCTGGGCGTGTAAGCCAAAGAAAGGTTGGCCTCCGGTCTGAGCTTGCCTTTGTTGAAATGACCTTGCGGATCAACTCTGTCTAAGTACTCATAGAACTGATCGAACTGTCCAGGTTCAACAAACTCAACTTTCGTCATGCCAATACCGTGCTCGCCGGAAATCGCTCCGCCGAGCTTCTTGGCCACACCCATCACATAGACAACAGCTTCGTTAGCGATTCTGAGCATGTCGATGTCGTCGGAGTTCACCGGAATATTGGTATGAACATTACCGTCGCCTGCATGCATATGCAGCGCAATGAATACGCGGCCTCGCAGAACCTTGTCGTGAATTTTCTTAATCTGCTCTCTGACTGCCTCGAAGCTGTCGCCGGCAAAAATGTTGTACAACGGCGCAACAACTTCTTTTTTCCAAGAGATGCGGAGTAAGTGGTTTTGGACAAGACCCAAAAGCGCAGGGTACTTATCCTGAGATTTAACTGATTCATCGATGACTCGGCCGAGACTTTCAAGTGCGGCGACCGCTTCAGCTGAGTTTTCATCCAAATGATTAAGAACATACTGCCACTGGGATTTAACTTTATCCAAAAGAGCAATTGCCGCAGGGATTCTTTCTTTCAGCAGTTCTTCCTTGCTCAGTCCCTGGGAAGACACTGCCAGCTTGCCTAAGGAGATTGGTCCGCGAAGATAAGCTTCAACGGCATCAATCATGTCTGTTTTATTCTGGATGGAACAACGAATATTAAAACGCTCACAAGCATCGGTGTACTCGCCAATTTTGTCCAACGGAATGACAACGTCTTCATTTAATTTAAAGGCGTTTGTGTGCTTGGAAATTGCTGAGGTCTTAGAGCGTTCTTGCCAGAATTGGTGGCGCGCTTCAGGAGTCTTAGCAATAAAGGTTTCACCGTTTCCCTCAAGAGAAATTTGTTTGATTTTCTCTACTTGACGGTCGATGGCCTCTTCATTGTCCCCAATGACATCACCGACGATAACCATCTTCGGATACTCAGCGCGCACGCTCTTCGGAGCATAGTTAATCGCGTGAAGATAGCGGTCGTCCAAATGTTCCAATCCGGCGAGCATCACACCCTCGGGATGAGAATCAAGCAGCTGAGAAATTGCATAAATAGCCGGACCGGCATTGCTGGCAGCCCCGTAGAACTCTAAACACAGAGTTTGGGTGAACGGGGGCATCTTGTACAAAACAAATTTCGCAGACGTAATAATGCCGTCGGTGCCTTCTTTCTGAAGTCCTGGAACACCACCGAGGAACTTGTTGGTAACGTCTTTTCCTAATCCTGGCTTTCTGATTGTGCTGCCGTCAATCTTAATATGCTCAGTACAGAGCACCTTCGCATTTTCAGGATCTTTCGTACCTTCTTTGTATACGACCTCGAATTCAACTTCTTTTTGTTTATGAATCTTGCCGAGGTTATGGTTAAGACGCGTGACTTCAATCCATTCGCCGTTTGGTCCAACCATACGGTACCAATAGACACTGTCAACCGTTGTACCCCAAAGAACTGCCTTTTTACCACCGGCGTTTTCAGCAATGTTGCCTCCGATGGAACAAGCGTAGTTAGAGTTTGGGTCAACGGCAAAAATCCACCCGTCTTTGGCTGCCTTATCGGCCACTTGTTTATTTACAGCCCCTGCCTGAGCATAAATCGTTGCAGTCGTATCGTTTCTGCCACGCAAATGAACCATTTCCGGGGCGGCGATGGCATTGAGTTTTTCCGTATTGATAACAACGCTTTTCTCATGAAGCGGAACCGCACCTCCGGTATAGCCTGTACCTGCCCCTCGAGGAACAATCGTCAATCCCAAAGAGATACAAGCTTGAACGAGACCTGGAATTTCGGACTCGCTGTCAGGAAACAAAACCACAAAAGGATAGTGGACGCGCCAGTCCGTGGCATCTGTCACATGCATTGCGCGGGAGAAACCGTCAAAACGGATATTTTCCGACTTGGTATGTTTTTTCAGTTTTTTTATAACCAAACGGCGAAAATCCCAAGAGCGTTCGAAAGAACTCTTAAATTTTTCAACGGTCACCAATGCTTTCTGAATCAGCTGAGAAATCAGCTCTTCGCGCCTAGAAGAACTTCTACCGTCGATTCTCTTTTGGATGGCATTAATACGGTGATAGAGCGCATCAACCAACAAGTCTCTTCTCTTTTTGTTGAAGAGCATATCCTCCTGCAGATACGGGTTGCGCTGAATGACCCAGATATCTCCCAGCACTTCGAACAACATACGTGCAGAACGGCCCGTTCTGCCCTTTTGAGCTCTCAGGGTTTCTAAAATGTTCCACGCCTCTTTACCAAGTAAGCGAATGACAATTTCGCGGTCTGAATAAGAAGTGTAGTTATAAGGAATTTCCCTTTGTCTACGAGTCTCTTCTCGCTCGGTTTCTTTGGCGGTAATTCTTTCCTTTTCCACAGGCCTATCTCCAGGTCATTGTTTAGAAGAATCTTTTTCTTCGAACTTTTATCAAAGTCAGTGAAAAACATTGTACCTTCTGACCTTGAAAATAGACTGATCTCAATAGAATTTTTCTCGACAAAACAAATTTTCACCGTTTCTAGTGGTATGTTTAAAAGCTCCTGTAATCAACTATTAACCGGTTAAATCAATGCTTGAACAAGAATATCTTCGCCGCGTTTTAACGGCAAATGTTTATGAGGTAGCTAAAGAAAGCCCTCTTCAAAAGGCCACTCTCCTTTCCACCAGAACTGGTAATACCGTACTTCTAAAGAGAGAGGATCTTCAAAGCGTGTTCAGTTTCAAACTGCGCGGTGCTTTCAACAAGATGTCCAAACTTTCTGAAGAAGAAAGAGCACGAGGAGTTATTGCCGCTAGCGCCGGCAACCATGCACAAGGCGTTGCCTTAGCAGCCAGCAAACTTGGCTGCAGAGCCGTTATTGTGATGCCGATTACCGCACCTGATTTAAAAGTTAATACAGTACGCCGCCTCGGCGGTGAAGCCGTCCTCTTTGGAGACTCATTCTCTGAAGCTGCAGCCTATGCCGAGGAACTAAAAAATAGAGAAGGTCTAACTCCAGTTCATCCTTTTGATGACCCTGATGTGATTGCAGGACAGGGCACCATTGGTATGGAGATTATTCGCCAAGCCAACGGCAGAAAAATTGATGCAGTGTTTGCCCCGGTCGGCGGGGGAGGACTGCTTGCCGGTATTGCCGTTTACATTAAGGCCCTATACCCTGAAATTAAAGTTTTTGGTGTTCAAACCGTTGATTCCGACGGCATGCGCCAATCTCTTGAAAAAGGTGAGCGAATTGAGCTCCAGGATGTCGGCCTCTTCTCCGACGGTACTGCTGTAAAACTCGTCGGTAAAGAAACTTTCAAGCTTTGTGAAAAATTCGTTGACGGCATCATCACCGTCACAACAGATGAAGTCTGCGCCGCTATCAAAGATGTTTTCCAAGACACGCGCAGCATTCTTGAACCGGCTGGAGCCCTTTCTGTGGCCGGCATTAAGAAATACGTCAAAACGAATCAAGTCAAAAACGAAACTTTAGTCGGCATCTTATCCGGTGCCAATATGAACTTCGACAGACTGCGTTTCGTTGCAGACCGTGCAGAAGTCGGTGAACACCGCGAAGTACTTTTCTCCGTCACGATTCCGGAAGAAAGAGGATCTTTCAGAAGACTCATCTCTCTTCTCGGCAACCGCAACGTCACCGAATTCAATTACCGTATTTCCGATGCCAAGGACGCCCAGATTTTCGTCGGCATTCAAACTCAGCATAGAAGCGAAGCCGAGGAAATCGCCAAACTCTTCAAAGACAATGGATTCCCGTGCTTAGACATCACCGACAACGAAATGGCCAAAACTCATTTGAGATACATGGTCGGCGGCCACTCTGCATTGGCAACTAATGAGAAACTCTTCCGATTCGAATTCCCGGAAAGACCAGGCGCACTCGGTAAGTTCCTCTCCAGCGTCAATCCTGAGTGGAATATTTCCTTGTTCCATTACAGAAACCAAGGTGCTGACTACGGCAAAGTCTTAGTCGGTTTGCAGGTTCCTGACAGCGACAGAGAAAAACTCAATGATGTCCTCAAGAATCTTGGTTATTCCTATGTTGAAGAAACTGACAATCCGGCTTATAAACTGTTCTTAGGATAATTAAGGACTGTTTTCATCATGGACCCGATCTCTGACAAAAGCGTAGAACAAGTAATGTCGAGGCTTCCTCCGCAAGCCAGAACCGCCCTGCACGTCATGTCTGAAATGCAAAACAGAGAACCGGAAGACGTTCTAAGAGATGAAATCAAAAAATATATCGAAGGACGGATCCCTGCTATTGACCTCGAAGGGATCGTCCACGGTATTAAAGACAAAGCCTACACTGCAGGCTATCTAGTCGGCAGTCTTAGAAAATTTGCCAGAAACTGGAACTCAAGATAGTTCTGAAAAATTGGGCCGAGAATTTGTCATAGTTCTCGGCTTTTTGTATCTAGACAAAACAATTCTGAACCTCTATCTCGCCAATAAAAAACCGCCAATAGAACGCTTTGTGTACCGGTCCGAACCAAGGTAAGTACAAGCTTCTCTATATCTGAGCAGTACACCATCAGCCCGTCATTCTATGACACTCTCGGACATTTCTATACTGACGGAAATCCAGAAGCAGATGATCTCGTTACTTTCGATCCAACGGTTTCTCGTTGATGGGGAGAGCAATGACAACTTTCAATTCCTCTGGATCAAGTCCTCTTTTAACAGCCTTCTTGTAGTCTTTTTTGAATGGAGAACGATAGTTAACTTAACGCTAAGCATTTAACGAATCCATGACGTCATCGGCAGTGAAGAAAGGCCAACAAGATCTTTCTCTTCTATCGCTTCCTCGATAGCTTAGCTTTCATCGTTTCTTGAGAAGGTTTTTCGATTTGAAAAACAAAAGGAAATCCGTTTTTTCTTATCATTGCTTTAGCAAACATATTTATGGCCGTTGAAGGAGAGAGGTCAATCTCTTCACAGACCTGAAAAATTCAGCCTTAACTTCCGTATCCATGCGAGCGCTGACAGTACAGTAGGCCACACTTAATCCATACTTTTAATAAAAGTCTCTTGCATTGTATTACAAAGGCGCAACACGGCCGCCTCAGTTCTAAAAGAACTGAGGCGATTTCAGGATCAAACTGGAAAAAGTATATTAACCAAGCAGTTTCTTAACTGTCTTGATATAAATATCCAGGCAGTTTCTAACTTGATATGGGTATCCATATTCATTGTCGCCGTGCATATTTCCGCCGGACGGACCGAAGGTCACGACAGGAATTCCCAACGACACAGCCAAAATATTGGAGTCACAGACAGAAGGGTCGTAGGCGCATGGAAGCTTTTCTCCCGTTACTTCAGTAAAACTGTCTTGGAGAGCAAGCACAAGCTCATGATCTTCAGGAATAGCGAAAGACTTCATATATGGACTGCTTCTTGGTTTGAGACGCACCTCTACTTTGTCTTTCAGTCCAAGCTTATCAGCTGCTTCCGTAAGCTGTTTCAGACAGCTTTCTTCGTTCTCTCCGGGGACCACATAGCGGTCAAGGAAGAGCAGAACTGTATCCGGCACCGTCAAAGTCGCGGTAGTGCCCCCTTCAATGTAACGGACACACCAAGTCCCTTTTTCCAGTTTCGGATGGGTTGCCGTGGGAAGGGCTTCGATCGCTTCTGCCATCTTGCCTGCCAGAATAATGGCGTTTTCTCCGCTTTCCGGATATCTGCAAGTGTGACCGGCTCGGCCGTGAACGATAACTTCAAAGCTTAGTCTGCCGCGGAATCCTACCGCCACATTGTCATAGCGGCATTCGGCCATAATGGCGTAATCGGCATGAATATTATCTTCATCAACCAATTGGTAAGTACCTTTGCTGAGGATTTCTTCGTCAGAAACAAAGCATCCAACCAACTTTCCGGAGAACTCATCTTTGTGGTGAGCGAAATACTCCAGCGTACAAAGAATATCGGCAAGTCCGCCTTTCATATCCATTGCACCTCGGCCGTAGACCTTATCACCTATTTCAGTTGGTTTAAAGGGGTTGGTATTCCAGTTCTTTAAGTTGACCTCCACCGTGTCGATGTGACCTATCAGCAGCATGGTTTTTCCCGGTTTTCCGCTATCGAGTTCGCACCAAACGGATGGACGCTGGCGTTCTTTATCATCGGGGAAATAACTGTAATGCGGTTCTATTCCCATTCCTCTCAGAACTTCAGCAACATAATTAGCGGCATTGATTTCATGACCGTCGACGGAGTCGATGCTGATGAGGTCGTACCATCTCTTAATAACTGTATCCATCATTAATCCTTTGCTAAAGCTGCATTACCGGTTAAAACTTCTTCCTCAAGTTTGGCTTCGTCTTCTTCCATCTTGGCCAAACCAATGCCTGTTAAAGCGTAGACGACAGAGAGAATGATAGAGAGCCAAAGCATCGGAGCAAATGCCATGAATGCAATATTGGCGACGCCGAGTGTGGAAGCCGTGTAAGAACCTGTTGTAGACCAAGGAACCAACGGAGCAAGGCCTGTACCTGTATCCAACATCATGCGCATCAAATTCTTGCGGTGGAGTTTGTATTTCGGGAACATATCCTTAGTCATAGAACCGACTACAGGATAGCTGACGTAGTAGGCGCCCGTAATCATAAAGAACAGAGTGTGGAGGCACATCACACCGAAGCACATGACACGGCTGTTCTTTGCAAACTTCGTAACGTAATCCAATAAAACTTGAGCAACACCGGCAGTTCTCAAAGGAGCGCCGAAGATAGCGGCGGCCATCAGCAGACCGATTGTACTGAGCATGCTGGTAAAGCCGCCTCGGTTAAGCATCTTATCTACAAATGCCGAATCCGTATGGACAGAGAAACCGCTATACATGAAGTTCATGATGCTCTTGAGAGTGACGCCTTGAAGAAGCATAGCAATGAAAGCTGCAACGGCAATACCGGCTACGAAAGTAGGGATAGTCGGTTTCTTCCAAACGATAAGAGCGATAACTACCAATACAGGAAGCAAGGTAATTGGGCTCAGAACGAAACTCTTTTCAATAGTGTGAAGAATTTCAGAATAAGTGGCGCCTTCCATTGAGCCGGAGGTAAAGCTCAGGCCGTAAACAAAGAAGAAAATCAAGCTGATGATATAAGCCGGACCGGTTGAAATCAAAGAATGTTTGATACCTTCAAGCAATGGAGTATCTGTTACGGTGGCTGTAATAACAGGAGAGTCACTAAGCGGGGAAATCTTATCGCCGAAGAATGCACCGACGCAGACAGCACCAGCAGCTGCTTCAACAGGAACGCCCAGGCCTTCGGCCACACCCATACAGGCCACACCGACGGTAGCCAAAGTTCCCCAAGATGTACCTGCCAAAGTACTCATTAAAGTACAAAGAATACAGGCAACCGGCAAGAAAAGTTCAGGAGTAATAACCTTCATGCCGTAGTAAATCATAACCGGGATGGTACCGGAAGCCATCCAAGCACCGATTAAGACGCCGACTGATAACAGAATTAACATTGCTACCAGCATTGAGGCGATCATATCTTTGATGCCTTTTTGGATCTCGTTGTAGCTAATGCCGAAGGCACAAGCCATCAAGCACATAATGGCACCGTCAACCGCCAAAACAATTCTGGCGTTGACTTTAAGTGTCATCAGGCCAAAGAAAATTATTGCAATTCCAAGAAATAGCATTGACATAGCCTGCCAAGGGGCTAGTTGCTTGCTTTCAGAGTTAGCCATTTGTTCCTCCAGGGACACTAAATATTTATTTCACAGGGTTGAGCCTTCCGGTCTCAACATAGTTAATGTGTCTCTGCGAGTTAGGATGAGGTATATCTGTTGAGTTCCGGTAGCGCTCCACTAAAAAGTGACAGTCCGCAAGATGTTCTCTTACGGCCCAGCGTCATTACCTCCGGAGCAGATAATGAAACTTCGGCGGGTTTTCCTTTCTGCATCTCTCAATTCTCCGAGAAGAGATGCATACTGATAAAAACCGCTCCTCTACCTTTACTAATAATCCTATTCCTAAAATGTAAAGAAAAATTACTTTCTAGGAACTATCGATCTACTTATTTTCCCGAACCTTTCTTTGGTTATAGGTCCTGAAGCTGTTGGGTGATTTGAAAATTGAATACAAATTCAAAAGACGCCCTTAACGAACTTACCTTTCTTTTGAATAGGTTAACTTTTGCGCCTTCTCCAAAACAGATAAGCTCCGCAGCCGATAAATAAGACCAGAAAACCTGCAGGAAGAACCCACAAAGCTATCGTGGAACCATTCATCTCAGGAGCATAACGAATCTGCTGGCCGTACTTGTTCGCAAAAATTTTGAGAATTTCTTCTTTTGTTTTACCTTCCTTTAGGAGCTGGAAAATCTCAGCCTTCATTCTTGAGGCTTGCGGCAATTCCGATTCATATAAATTCTGATTTATAGAATCAGGACAACGCAGTTCTTTAGAAATTTGGATCGCTTCCTGCGTGATGGAAGGACCGCTTTGGGCCCAAGCTTCTGACAAGACTGCGCAGAAGAAAGCGCATCCAAGGAACCACTTTTTAAACATTTTTTCTCCTGCGAACAAAAAAGAAAATAGCAGACAACAGCATGAGGCATCCGCCAAGCCAAATCCAGCTGACCAGAGGCTTAATACTTAGTCTCACCAGATAATCCGTCGAGCTTAATTTATTTCCCATCGACACATACAAATCGCGGAAGAACCCGTGAGAAATACCAGCCGCTGTCATTTGCATGCCGTTACTCTTGAATGTTTGTCTCTGCGGGTAGAGCTCGGTCAGAACCTCTTCCTCATCATTAAGGACCATCACATGGCCTTCATCGGCATAGAAAGACGGGTAATCAACTTTAGCCGTACGATCGTAGACGAAGATTAAATCGCCTAACGGACGTCCGTATCCGGGGCCCATCCTCACAACAGCTTCGTGTTGGTATTGGGTATCCCCGACTACACCCAAGATGCTGACTGCAATACCTAAATGCGCAACCAAGGCGAACCAATTGATTTGATTTTTGTATTGAATAATCCTGCAGATACCCGAAAGCACGATGGCCGAAGCACTAAATACACCCAAAGCTGTATAAACGGGAGAATTGTTTGCCGTCATAAACCCGCAATAACAGGCAATGGCGATACTCCAGCACACAACACCGGCCCATATCGGCCAACGTGAATATCTCAGCTGCGCAGCACTAATCAGAATCGCTGCTAACACAACCATCGGAACGAAAATACTATTGAAGTAGGGTGCTCCAATGCTTAGAGAACCATTCCAAACAGCTTGATAAATCAACGGATAAAGAGTCCCAAAGAGAATACACAGGGAGCTGAAAACCAACAGCAGAACACCAAAAATGACACTGATTTCAGCGATGGTAAATGAACTGTCTTTTGGCTCACTGACTTTATTGAATTTGGTTGCGAAGTAGAAAATCGCCGGGAGCACGATCAATGCCAAGATGCACAGCAGGAAATTTCCGCGATTAGGATCGGACGCAAAAGCGTGGACTGACTGAATTACTCCGGAACGCACGATAAACGTACCGATAAGACAAAACGCAAATCCAAAAATAGAACAGGCAATTACGGTTCTTAATAATTTCTGGTTATATCTCAAAAGAAGCAACGCATGAAGTTGTCCGGTCATCAGCAGCCATGGGATGAAAGAAGAGTTCTCAACCGGATCCCAGAACCACCAGCCGCCCCAACCTAATTCGTTGTAGGCCCACCAAGATCCGAGCATATTGCCTGCTGTCAGGAAAAGCCAAGTAATCACGGATACTGTTGTCAGAGAAGACACTTCCTGACTTAAAAGCTTTCCTTTAACCAATCCTGCGATACCAAGGCAGAACACTAAAGCAAGACCTGCGTAGCCAAGGAACAAAAGAGGCGGATGGAAGATCATGCCGATATCTTGAAGAATAGGATTCAGATCTTTACCGTCTAAAGGATAAAAAGGCAGATTTCTGGCAAAAGGATTTGAGGTAAAAATCAAGAAAAGGCCCAGCAAACCAATGATACCGAGCATGGCTGCAAACACATTGGATTTAAAGTTTGCCTCGTCTCTCGAAAAGATACCGTAGCAAAGGCTCCAAGCACAGATTGTCCAAATCCACAGAAGCATTGAACCTTCATGACTGCCCCAAATCGCAGAGACTTTATAGAAATCGGGCAACGATCTATTGGAGTGATTTGCGACATAGACTATTGAAAAATCATTGGTCAAAAAAGCATAACCGAGAAGCAGCAAAGCCGCCGTAAAACCGAAAAAAAGTCACCAGCATCGCCGGTTTCCAAAGCCGCGCCCAGAACTGGTTCTGCTTCGCTGCTCCCAAAGCAATGGGAATAAAACTAATCACCGCACAGAAAGAGGCGAGAACTAAAGCAAAACTTCCTAACTCACCTATCACGTTACTCACCTTTTCTTGTCGATGTTGATTGAACTTGCTGCGCTTTCAGCCGCTGCTCTGCGTTCGCAATGGCAGTGCGAATCAGTTTTTCCTGCATAGGAGCATTACCGGCTTCAAGGACACTCCTCCAGTAACCGATAGCTTTTTCATAATCTTTATTTCTGAAGGCATCTTCGGCCAAGAACATTTTGACTGACGGCTCTCTGGGATTGAGTCTCAAAGCGCTCTGTACTTCTTCTTCCACTTCCGGAGTCAGTTTTTTTTCCATCGCGGTAATAGAGAGCCTTGGCTTTCAATGCATAAAGAGAAGGATCTTGCTTTCTGATTTCCATCAAGGAATTAATATTCTTAATTGCCTCTCCGAACTGACCTGCCTCCATATACAAGGAGATAAGTTTTCTTCTCTCTACCATATCGTTTGGAGATTCTTGAAGAAGTTGCCGGGCCTCTGTAATTTTTGCGGCAAGCCGCGGATCTTGATCAACGTCTACTTGAGCAGTTTGCCAATCGGAGAATCTACCGATTTTTAGATACGCTGCTCCGGAAAATCCAACCAAAGCAATAAGAAATAATAGGAAAGGAAACGACAAAATGGCTTTCTTCTTTTGAGTGCAAGCATAAAAAATAAAAATTGCCGACACTAAGGCGACAATAAACCCGATACCTAATACGAGCGGATTGAGCATAGCTATTCAACGAACGATGCAAAGCTGCATCTTCTTAATCTGTTTCACACGAGAAAGCTTAAAGCCTTCTCTCTCCAATGTTATTCTGAATTCACCATTCTATAGAACGAATCTTATTGAAATCTTTCAAAAATACCTCTTCCGGAGTAGTTACAACTCCTTCAAGTTTTTTCTTGTGTTTCTTTCCTGTTGAGCTTGTATTAATTTTTTTAATACATCTCTATAAAGAATCTAAATCCCAATTGCCGAGAAATAGCTAGTCAGCCACAATGGCTTCAACATTTACATCAACCTCAACATAAGGAAAGAAAAATGATTCAAGGAAACAACCGCGGAAAAATCAAACAGCCTCCAGCCGCTGAAGTAGTCAAGTACATGATTAATCCAACCATTAATGAAGAAGAACAAGTTCGTTCCTTCCAGAACTACGTTGAATGCAACAAGGCTCACGTCTTGATGCTGGAAAAGCAAGGAATCATCAAACCGGAAGTTGCCGCCAAAATTCTTGAAGTTGCCGAAGAAATGACAGCAATGGGACCCACACCTTCTTTTGAGCTTCGCCCGGAACTTGAAGAAATGTATTTCAATCTCGAAAACTACTTAATCGGCAAAGTCGGAATTGAAATCGGCGGTCAGCAGCACACAGCTCGTTCTCGTAATGACCTTTATGCAACCGTATGCCGTATGGATGTGCGTGTCTTGTATTTGGAAATCTGCAAGCTGTTCAACAAGATGAGAAGAACCATCCTTACAGTTGCCCGCAATAACTCTGACGCGGTTATGGCTGGCTACACTCATTTACAGCCTTCTGAGCCGATTACATTTGCTCAGTACTGCTCAGCGATTCTCAATGCAATGGATAGAGACTATGCCAGAATTGAAACTGCTTGGAAGCAATTGAATATTTGTCCGCTTGGGGGCGGCTCCATGGGTTCGACAACTTGGCATATCGACAGAGAATTTACCGCTCGTCTGCTTGGTTTTGACGCACCAATCGACAACTCTATCGACAGCGTAGGATCCCGTGACTACATCTTGGAAATCTTGAGTGCCTTCGGCATCGCAGCAAACACTTTCACACGTATGTGCCAGGACTTGTATGTCTGGGCCACACCTGACTACGGATACGTTGAAGTGGCCGATGAGGTCGCGGTCTGCTCCTCCATCATGCCTCAGAAGAAGAATCCTTGGACTTTAGAACACATCAAAGGTAAAGCTTCCAATGTTGAAGGATGCTGCATCGCCACTTGGATGGTAATGAAGAACACTCCCTACACTCACAACAATGAGGCCAACGGGGAAGGCCCAACTATGATGTGGACAGCATTTGCCGAAATGAAGGCTTGTATTGAGTTACTGGCCGTTACGATGCGCGGCATCAAGCTCAACAAAGAACTGATGGTCAAGACTGCTTCCAACAACTTCTGTACGATGGCTGAATTGGCAAATACACTCGTCCGTGCTGATCACATCTCTTTCAGAACAGCCCACGATATCGTTGCTCACGTTGTCAACCATATGTTGGAAAACAACAAGAAAGCAAGTGAAATTGACCGTTCAGTCATTGTCCCGATTGCAAAAGAACTCTTCAATATTGACTCTCAAGTCACTGATGAAGAAATTCAGCTTGGATTGGATCCGGTTAAAAATGCTAACTCCAAGTCCAGCCAAGGTGGTTCGGCACCTGAAGAAGTGGCCCGTCAATTAGACAGACTCGAAAGACTGATTGAAGCGAGCGAAGTGAGAGTTGTCGAGAGAACTCATCAGCTTGCTGACGCTAAGGTAGAAACTGAAAGACTGATACAGTCACTTCTAGCCCGAGTGTAAACTAGACTGTAACAAAGCCGTCTCTATGGCGGCTTTTGTCTTTTAACTTTCTTTTGAGGATACAGCATGGCAGAAATATCTAGTTTCTTATCAGACGTTGCCTCATCAGCACCGGCTCCGGGGGGAGGATCCTGTTCCGCTATTGCACTGGCACAGGCAGCTGCGTTAATCAGTAAGGTCATGTCCTTAAGCATGAAGGATGCTTCCGAAAAGCAAAAAGAAAACCATGCTGAATCTCTAAAGGCTCTGGAGAGAATGCGGGGACTTCTAATAGAGCTAGCCGACAAAGATTCCCAAATTTTCTTAGACTTAATTGCTGCGTTTCGGCTTCCAAAAAATAGTCCTGAAGAAATCGAGAAGAGACGAATTGAAATTCGCACCCGGTATTCGGAAGCCGCTGAGTCGCCTCTCAACATGATTAAAGCTGCCTCTCCTCTCAGAGCAAATATTATTTTCCTGATGCACAATGGAAATCAAAACGCTCTCTCTGACACGCTCTGTGCAGCAAAACTTTTTTGAAGCAGGCATCCAAGGAGCACTTTTTAATCTAAAAATTAACATTCCGCATCTCTCGAATGGAGCAGTCCGAACCAACCTAGAAAAAGCTTGTTTGGAATATCAGAGCGATTTAAATAGGTTCTCCGTAGAGGTAAAGGAATTTGCGAGACAACAAAATTATCTTTAAACCTTCTTCCCAAGGAGTACAAATGAACAAAATCATTGAATGCATTCCGAACTTTAGTGAAGGAAAAAGGCAAGACGTTATTGACGCTATCAGCAACGCTGCCAACTCCGTTCCGGGAGCCAAATTAATTAATGTTAACGTCGATCCAAGCTACAACCGTTGTGTCCACACGATCGTAGGAGAACCGGAAGCTGTCCTTGAAGCCACCTTCAGAGCCTGTCAAGTTGCGGTTGAAAAAATCGACATGAATTGCCACCACGGCGAACATCCAAGAATCGGTGCTATTGACGCCTCTCCGATTGTTCCTGTTGAAAACGTTACTATTGAAGAATGCGTTGAATACGCAAACCGTTTGGGTGAACGCATTTTCTGCGAATTGGAAGTGCCCGTATATCTCTACGAGAAAGCCGCAAAAAAAGAAGAAAGAATAAAGCTGCAGAACATTCGCCATCCTGAGTACGAAGGACTTCAGCAACTCATCACTCAGCCGGAATGGCTCCCGGATTATGGAGAAGCAAAACTGCATCCTACTGCCGGCGCAATGCCCCTTGGAGTCAGAGGACCGCTTGTTGCTTTCAACGTCAGCCTTAACACTACAGACGTCAAAATCGCCAAAAAGATTGCTCAGTGCATCAGAGAAGCAAAAGGTGCTTTTGCAGAAGCTCGTGCTATTGGTGTTTTTGTTGAAGAAAAACAGTGTGTTCAGGTCAGCTGCATGATCAATCACAAGATTGTTCCACTTTATCGAATCATCGAACTGGTCAGAATGGAAGCCCAAAGATATGGTTTGTCCATTATTGGAACAGAGGTTTGTGGAATGATTTCCAAAGAAGCCCTAATGGATTCTTGCGCTTACTATATGCAGTTAGAAGGCTTCGATCCTAAAGCCCAAATCTTAGAAGACCAACTATAGAGAGATTTCTATGTACCAAATCTATTTTCCGACTGATTTATATTTCGGCGCCGGCGCCCTAAAAGAACTTCACAAAATCAAGATGCCTGGAAAAAAGGCTCTTGTTGTCACCACTTCCGGTAAAAGCATAAAACGTTTCGGATATTTGGCGGAACTGGAAAAACAACTTAAAGAACAAAACGTCGAATTTTCTCTCTTTGACAAAATTCTGCCAAACCCGACTAAAGACAGCATTATGGAAGCGGCTTCCCAAGCAAAAGCCGAAGATTGTGATTTCGTTATAGGGTTCGGCGGCGGCTCTCCTATGGACTCAGCCAAAGTTATTGCTCTGATGGCAACAAACCCCGGTGATCTCTGGGATTACTGCGTTCGCGGAACAGGCAAAGGACAACCTATTCAGAATCCGCCTCTTCCCATCGTCTGCATTTCCACGACTGCGGGTACAGGATCGGAAGCGGACTGCAGCGGCATGGTCAACAATACTGATACCAACGAGAAATTCGGGATAGGAGATGTCTCCATGTTCCCGACCATTTCAGTAGTAGATCCTGAATTAATGGTCTCGGTTCCGCCGGTTCAAACCGCTTATCAAGGATTAGACGCTTTCTTCCATTGTGCAGAGGGATATATCTCCAAAAAGGCAAATTTATTCAATGAGATGTTTGCAATTACAGCCATTGAAAACGTTGGAAAATATCTTGTTAAAGCCTACAGAGACGGCAGTAATTTGGAAGCAAGAGAACATATGGCCTTTGCTAACACTCTAGGCGGCCTGGTCATGACGACAGGCAAGCTCACGAGCCAGCATTCTCTGGAACACGTAATGAGTGCTTTCCACCCCGACCTTCCGCATGGTGCAGGTTTGATTTTGATTTGCCGCGCTTACTTCGGCCATTTTGTACGTAAGGGGGATGAATCTCAGAAGTTTATCAATATGGCAAGAGCGTTGGGCAATCCAACTGCCGACAAGCCGGAGGACTTCCTTGTTGTGCTCGATAAACTTCTTGACGACTGCGGCGTAGGTCAACTGAAGATGAGCGACTTCGGAATCACAAAAGAAGAGCTTCCTGTTTTTGCTCACGAAGCGAAGAAAGTCTTTGAACAACTTTTTTACAACGATCCTTCTTTGCTCTCCGAGGAAGATTGCTTAAAGATCTACGAAGAATCTTACCAGTAGAAGAAACTCATTTTTGAGAGAGATGTAGGTTTATCCTACATCTCCCGACTGACAGGATAGAGAAGCCAATATTCATCTGAAAAGGTGGATATTATTCTAGCTGGTTTAAAATTGGGCTCTATTTGGATGACTAGTTTTTTAACCCTTTGCATTCAAACGACGCCACAAAGCATCACCTCTGCTGACGAAGAGCATACCAAAGATATTAAGAAACGCCGCTGAATGGATGCGGCGTTTTTGAATTTTACCTAAGCGAACACCTTCTTTAGATGCTCCTTGAAACGCTGTCTATCCTCTTCAAAGGTAGGATTTTTATCAACGTCATTGGCCATAAAACTGGGGAGTGGTTTCATTCCCAAAAATTGGAAAGCTTTGTGAACTGGGAGAAGAACACCGTCGATCCCGACACCTCCGAAAAAATCATCTTTCCTCTCAAAAGCGGCTTTAGGAGCGTTCCAGGTTGAACTAAGCATATATTTCTTATCGGTGAGAGTTCCTCCGGTGCCATAGCCTATTGAAGGATCGGCATGATGCCGCCCGTCATTTTTCACAATACCCGGTTGAATGAAAACTTCGTCTTGATATTTTTTAAATTGCCAAGGAGGGCTCATCCACCAGGCTGGAGTCTGAACAATAATCGAATCCGCCCACTGGATTTTCTCGACTTCTTCAGAAATTTCCCATAAACCTCCGACCAACGTAATCTGAACTTCGTGCCCCAATTTTTGAAGCACTTTCATAGCCAGGTCGGAGTAGTAGTGATTAAGGTTTCCTCCTCTGCCAAAAATTTGGCACCCGCAATCAAGAATAAGTACTTTTTTCTTTGACATAACGCTGTCCTCATAAAGGATAAATGCTGTAATACTTTCTCAAGTAGTATCTTATTAAACGGAAATAAAAGAAGTTAGCTACCTGTTAGACGCATGAAAGGAACTGTATAGAAAAACTTATCCTTTTCAAAAAACAATAAAAAAAAATAATCATTAAGGATAAAAAAAATCACTTCCTCGATCCTTGAATGCTTTAAAAAAGTTCAGAACTTGCTTACCTGTGGATACTTCAAGGTAACGAAGTGGGGTAGAAAGGCTTGTGATTCTTACGATGATCAAGTTTTTCCAACTTCATAAAAACGGAATCCCTCAAAAGATACGGCATTAATTTTTATTCATGTTCTCCAGTAGATGGTGAAGATAGTAATGGCAGGGACGCGTTAAGCACTCCTGCCATCGGTCTGATTATCTGAAATTAACTATTTTTGTAATAATTCTGCTGCGTTCTGACCTGCAATTCTTCCAAACGTAATGGTTTCAGGAATCGAGTTGCCGGTAGTAATAGATCTTTAACCTTCTCCGCATTTCTCGTCGAAGGCTTGTTTAGTCACTATTGAAGGATTTTTTATCTTACATACACATGGCCAAGCAACTCGGGGAATTCTTTTTCAAATGAATAAAAAAGCTTCTCGGTAAGCGCATTTTTTTATTTCTCCTGCTAGAAGCTCTGCAATCGGAGAATATATCTCATCGTAATAATTAATAAAAAATGTCCGGGTGGCCTTGTTCGTCATAAACGGAATCAGTTTGAGATTATTCTTAAATAAGCGAGTGCTCCATAACGCAAGCGCAGGTTGAATAGACCAACCATTCCCTTGACTGATAATATCCATCATTCCTGACTTGGACCCAAAAGATATCTTTCTTGTCTCTTTCAGCCCAAGTGTTCTATAGATGCGTTCTACTTGAAAAAAGTCCATCGTATCCGGTGGAAATCCGAGGAAAGGCAAATTTTCTAAATTAGGTTTGACTGCCTCAATGGAACCTCCTTTGAACTCCGGCCTGTTGGGAACGACTAAAAGGAATTCTTCTGAAAACAAAGGAGCCGACAAAATATTCTTTTCCTTTGTCAGAGGATCGGTGCAAAGGGCAATATCAATTGCCTTCTTTTTCAACAAATCCGCGACATAAGGAGAAGTTCCGGACGTAATGAACAAAGACTCTGTTGCCTTCCTTAGATCCTCGAACACATACGGTATTAGATTTGCCGCGATTCCATCGGAACATCCCATCCTCAGGTCTAAGTCTCCGCAACTTCCGGCAAGTGAAATATTTTCAGCCAACCGAGTAATTTCTTTGATTAGACAGGGACCGCGGTTATATAAGGCACGTCCGGCCTTAGTTAGTCTCATAGGCCGTGTTTCACGTGTAAAAAGTTCGACACCAAGGTTCATTTCCATTTTCTTAATAACACTGGAAATGGCAGGTTGAGTTAGGCCTAAAGTTTCTGCAGCTCTGGTCATACTACCGTCGGCAGCAACTTCAAGAAAAATTTTAATCGAGGATATTTCTAAGGGTGAGTCGAGCATATGCAGTCCTATCAAGAAAGAACTTAACGGCAGACCATAAGTTTTTTTAATAGTTCTCGTTTAACTTAGTTTATTTTAGTCGCTTTCCCATCTGCCTCGTATCACAATGTGATCATGGATTCAAACTCAAATATCCTCACCAAATATCAACCCAAAGGAAAAAACAATGGCAACAAGAATTGAACGAGATTGTCTCGGCGAAATGGAAATTCCTGATGATTTGTATTATGGCATTCAAACTACCCGTGTTATGGGAGTTTCGGGCGTTCTCGGAGAAAAAGTTATCAAATATCCGTATCTTCACAGAGCTCTCACTCAAATGAAGAAAGCTGCCGCCTTAGCCAATGCGGAAATCGGGGCTCTCTCTCCTGAAATTGCCCAGGCTATTGCATGGGCTTGTGACCAAGTTCTCACCGGCAAGTATGACGATCAATTTCCTCTTGATATGTTCCAAGGTGGCGGTTATACCTGCGTCAACATGAACATTAACGAGGTCGTCGGAAATTTGGCAAATGAGCATCTGACAGGTCATAAAGGCCAAGATAAAGTGCACCCAAATACTCATGTCAACATGGGCCAGTCAACAAACGATGTCGTCACTTCAGCAGAACATCTCTGTATTTATCCGGCTTTGGATTTACTTGCTCCTGAACTCGACAAACTTGCTGACGCATTCCAGGGTAAAGCTGATGAATTTGCTGATGTCGTTAAAGTTGGAAGAACTTGTCTTCAAGATGCGGTTCCTCTTACACTCGGCCAAGAATTTGGCGGTTATGCTGAATTCTGCAGACGACAAGCCGCCAATATCCGCGGTCTTAGAGACGAGTGTTTTGAATTGATTGTTGGTGCCACTGCGGTAGGCACAGGTATGGGAGCAGCTCCTGGCTACCAAGAAGCTTTCTACAAACATCTTTCCGCACAGCTTGGCGAAAATGTCAGAAGTACAAAGAACCTCTTCGATGGAATGCAAAACGATGACTTCTGCGTAAAAGTCTCTGCTGCGGTTAAACAAGCGGCATGCGGTATTTCTAAAATTGCCAAAGACTTACGTATTATGAGCTCCGGTCCTCGTGCCGGCTTTGGCGAAATCACACTGCCGTCTCTTTCTCCGGGTTCTTCCATTATGCCGGGCAAGATCAATCCGATTCTTCCGGAACTAGTCTCTCAGGTTGCACAGCAAACCTGTGGCAATGATGTAGTCATCAGTATGGCTTTTGAGCAGGGCGAATTGGAAATCAGCGTCTGGGCACCTACTCTTTACAAGAACTTATTCGAATCCTTCGACCTTCTTACTAAAGTCATTCCGCTGTTTATCGAAAAATGCATCAACGGTATTGAAGCAAATCGTGAACGCTGCCGTAAAGAAGCTAGAGAGACTATTGCTCTTTCTACCGTAGTCGCTGCAACTCTCGGCTATCCGGAAGGCGTTAAAGTTTCTCACTATGCTCAAGAGCACAACCTTGCCGTCGCGGACGCTGTGTTGGAAATGGGCATTATGACCAAAGAAGAAGCCGATCTGCTCTTGGATCCGGCACTCTTGGTAGATCCTGCCCGGATGTCTGAAGCAATCGCTAAGTGGAAGAAGCAAAAAGGAAAACTGTAAAAAAATTCCCTCCCTGAAGTTTTTGACTTATTTACATAAGTCCTCCATCCTTCGAGAGCCCGATGAACTCTCGAAGGCTTTTTTATTTTCTGCTGCCTTGTCCCAAAGGCAGCAGATTTTCAGCTACCGTTCTTGATGCCCTTTATGGCAAACGGAACATGGAACATCAGCGGTCTTCAGCGCAGAATGCTGAGGATTTGAAGTGCTTAACTTTTCTTTTCCTCCGTGGCATCCAATGCATTTGTTGTAATCGGCAAATGGCATTTGAGTATGACATCCTTCACAGCTCAGGCCTTTGAGCTGGTGATTCTGTGCAACAGGAGCCGCAAAGGCACAGACCGCAAAAACCAATGAAGAAATATAACATCCTAGTTTTAAAAAAGACATAGTGCACTCCTAATCGGGAATGACTACCATATTGCGGTTAATATCTTTGACGGTTTGTGCACCGGTCAATACCATGGCAACGGCCAGTTCATTCTTGATCTTATTAGCAAACAGAGCTACGCCGTCAGCCAATCCGCCATGAGCCGCTCTAACAAAATGACGTCCTGCCAAAGTGCATTGAGCACCTAAACCAAGATATTTTTCAACATCGGTACCACGAGCAAGTGTTCCATCAACCATAATGAAGCAACGGCCATTCACTACATCTGCGATCTTCGGAAGAACAGCTGCTGTTCCCGGGGTATCAGCGAGTGTTCTGCCGCCGTGATTGGAAACTACGATACCGGCAGCCCCAGCTTTAACGCACAACTCTGCTTCATCCGGGGTCATAATGCCTTTGAACAATAACGGAAGCTTAGAAGCTTTAACGAGTTCTTTGAGTTGTTCAAATGTCTTTGGTTCAACGGTCTGTCCTTTTGTTGCACGAGACGCGCGGCCAGCACTGTCCAAATCAATAGTCAAAGCAATGATGCCGGCCTGTTCAGCCAATCTCATTCTCTCGATGATATCTTTCTGCAGTCTTGGCTTTAATCCGACAATGGCTTTGTAACCGTGTTCTTTCAAAGTTTGGAGACGTTTTTCGTAGACATCCAGCGGGTCACCGATTCCATCAGCAACAGCACCCAATGTACCGGCTTGGTTGCATCCGCCGCAAATAGCATTCACAAATTCCGCTTCAGTTAACTTTCCACCCATGTTATAAGTCGTGCCTCCTGTCGGAGCTGCGATAACCGGCATAGAAATTTTGGTACCGAAAAAGTCAATAGAGGTATCTGGAACATGAACGCCGTGCACAACACGTGAATTCAATTGGACTGCGGCCAAAGAATCGTAGTTGGCTTGGAATCCGCGAGAAGCCCCCATACCTCCGAAACCAGGTACTTGACCTACGCAAGGTCCTCTGCCGTTGCATTCCGGACAGACATAGCAACGCGGGATCATCATTTCACGTGCACGATTACGAACTTCTTCATAAGTCATCTTTCTGGTCAACGGACGAATCTGTGAAGTCTTTTCTTGAGCTGCCGCGACAGTACCTACTCCTGCCAGAGCGGATGTTGCAAGAGAAGCTACAGAACCTTTGAGGATTGTACGACGTGTAATGAAAACGTTTTTTTCTTCCATAATATTCTCCTTGGTTATGAACATCTTAATAATAAATTAAAACATATTATGAAGTAAAGTACATATTTTCCATTATCATAAAGGAATATTGTGTTCATACAAAATGATTTAATCAAAAAATTTCCATTACAAAATCTTGTTATTAAACATCGGAGGCCAAAGTTATGAAGTAAAATACATTTCTCTCCTCTGAGGTTTTTACAAATGACTCCGATCAAAGTAAGACTTAATTTCTCCTTGTTTAAGAAAGAGCAAAACTCCAAACTAGTGTTAAGCAACCCTCTCTTAGACTTACTCGACGCTGTTAAGCGAACGGGTTCGTTAACCGCAGCTTCTAAAGAATTAGGTTACTCATATCGTCATCTCTGGAATGAAGTCAAAGAATGGGAGAAAGAACTCGGAGCCGATCTCTTGGTTAGCGGGAGAGGAAAGAACGGAGAATTAACGCCTTTTGCAGAAAGACTCCTGTGGGCGAATAAAGAAGTTCAAGCCAAATATCACAAACAGCTTTTAGATTTGAAAGCGGGCATAGCACAAACGTTCTCCAGAGCTATCAAGGAGACCTGGGATCCAATCCAGATTTCCGGCTGCCCGGATATGGCAATAGACATTCTCCGCCAAATCGCCGTTGACAAAGGAGAAGACCTTGAAGTTAATTTCAGTTCCAGTCTTGAGGGGCTGAAAAGCTTGAATAATCATGAGTGCGATATTGCCGGTTTTAACTTTCCTCTTTCCTCCGGAAGGGACAGCCAAGCATGCAAAATCTTTTCGCCTTATCTGAACCCTGAGAGCATGGCCGTAATTACGTTTGCAACTCGCCTCCAAGGGCTCGCCGTACCAAAAGGCAACCCAAAAAAGATCTATTCCATCATGGATATTGCCTTCAAAAAAGCTAAATTTATCAACCGCAAGGAAGGAACTGGTACGCGCCTTCTCTTTGACAAGCTTTTACAGGCCTCAGGCCTTTCCTCCTCTGATATCTTCGGATACGATAATTACTCGGCGTCCACCTCCATGTCGGCAGTTGCCATCGCTTCGAACCGAGCTGATGCTGGAATCTGCACCGCTAATATCGCTGAAGAGTCCCACTTAGATTTCATACCGCTGGCGAAAGAAATCTATTACCTTGTCTGCACAAAAGAATTTTTAGCCTCTCAAAAAGGAACTGATTTCTTATCTTTTTTAAAAGACATTGATTGGGAGCCATACTCGAAGCAGCTGCAGGGCTATGACTTTTCCCACGTCGGAGAAATTCTCAGTCCGGAAGAAATTTTTTAATAAGATGTCAACAAAAAACAGAAAATTTTTATTTCGCTCGAGCATAATTCCGAGCTGCAGGATCACTAGATCGCGATGTTGAAATCCACTCTCATGGGCATCTGCTACTAGGCATTACCCGCACTTAAACCAACAATTACCCTAAATAATGATAAAACTTAGATAAAGTCTTTCAGTATTTACTATCCCGTAGAAACGGGATTATGTAATGGCCCAATTAGGAGTGAACAAATGACTGTAGATTCGGGGCTGGATATTGGCTGTCTAAGAATATTTCTTGAGACCGCAAAAGACTGCAACATGAGTCGAGCAGCACAGACGCTCGGTGTCTCTCAACCTGCGGTCTCTGCTTCCATCAAAAAAATTGAAACCATACTTGGTACTAGTGTTTTTGATAGGAATACCCGCCCTATTCAACTTACCACAGCAGGACGAATGCTGTGGAATCGTGGTTCGTATCTTTTAGAACAATTTGATTGCCTGACCCCATCAATTAAAAGCTCCCTTGTCTGTCATAAGGTTGATTTGAGAATGGGATGCTCAGACTGCATGAGCTTTGCTCTTAGCCCTAGCCTAATGAATGCTGCCTTGGAATTCACCAAGAATCTAAGCGTTAAAACCGGAAGCACACCTACTATTTCACAGATGCTTTCCTGCAATCAGATTGATATTGCATTAGCCTCCGACTCCATGATTGGAGTAGAAAACGTTCAAGCGCTTCCACTTTTGACTGAAGAATTCCTCTTTGTGGTTCCCAAAGACATACTAGCGTGCCCAAGTCCTTGCTACAAAGAAATTTACGAAAAACTGTCCCATCTTCCTTACCTACGGTTTGGCAAAGAAACTTTCGATTTTGTTCAGTCCGAAAGAATCTATCGAGGACTTCATTTCAAAGATGTGCAGCGCATCGAAGTTGACACAAACAAAGCCATGATGTCCCTCATTTCCAACAGAAGAGGATGGTGCATTTTGCCCCCGTTGAGCATATGGATGGGAAAAGAATTCTCTAGCAATGTCAGTTTTTTCAAATTCAATGTAGAAGCTACACGTCGTTACTTTGTTCTTTATCAGTCACATGGATATGCCTCAATCGCAGAAAGAATCAGAAAGGTATCTATAGAACTCTTTAAAAAAGAAATATTCCCGCAAATTGCTAAAGAGTGGCCGGAATTGTTAAAGCACATCCATCTTAATGATGATTGCGCCAGTTGAGCCCGCAACGCTCAAGCACACTTAATCAATGAGACAGGAGATGGATAAACGATGATAGACCCGGAACAATTTTGTCCATCTTTGGCATGAGATTATGCTGAATTGCCTTCTTTGCCGCTGTATGAACCACCGTTCTCATCCGATTGCTGGCTCCACACTTTCCAATAATCCAGGACTGTCTTCGCATCTGACGGCCGGGAATAGTGAAAAAATCCACGCCTTGAATAAAATGGCCTGAGGTCCATAAATTTGTGGGTGTGACAATCGACCATCCGTCAAGTTCTACTACGAGTCCCACTAAGAGATAGCTAGTGGACACAGCAGTTTGGACTCTTGCATGCATTCCGATTGAGCGGAGAATCCTATCAACCTGAATTCGATCTGAACTTTGCTTGTTATATTCGATCAATGGATGAGAAAAGGCAAACTGCTGGAATTCATTAAGAGAGGTAAAAGTTTTCGTCCCTTTTTTCACAATTATTAGAAAGTCCTCTTCCAACAAATCCAGTCTCTCGAAACTATTGTTTTCGAAAAGTCCCTCAGGGGAAAGAAGGATATCGATCTTATCTGCCTGAAGGGCTCTGCTCATTGGATAAGTTAAGCCTGACTGAACTTCCAGCTCATGAGTTTTTTTCTTTTAAATCGCTAATCAGCCATGGTCCGTAAGATCCGGCTGCAGATTCACTTAGGCCGAGACGTAAAGAACTTAAGTTTTTGCTTTCATCTTGGATTTCATCGTACAAAGATTCCGAAAGCCGCATCAGCTCCTGGCCTTGAGAATAGAGGCGGCGCCCTGGCCCTGTAAGAGTCATCGGACGAGAATCACGTTCAAATAATTTAACTTTTAAATGTTCTTCTAAGGCTTTGATGCTCTGGCTGACAGCCGAGGGTGTCTGATTCAACCTATGCGCTGCTTCTTTCAAGTACCGAACTTCTGAAACTATTAAAAAGACTCTTAATAAGTCAGTTTCAATCCATTTTTTTTCAGTCATAAGCGAGGCTAAGTTAAGGAAAACTGAATCTTCTTTATTGTATTTCTCATTTTAATCGACCTATAAAAAGAGTTCTGACAGAATCATATTCAAGAAAGATTTTTATGCTTACTCCCTCAAATCCTAAGGAGAAAATAAATGACAAACTTCAGAACTGAAAAAGATTGTCTCGGTGAAATGCAGATCCCAGACAGCGACTACTACGGCATCCAGACTCATCGCATGGAAAAAGTTTCCGGCTGTGCAGGCCTTCCTGTCATTTTCTATCCTGATATGCATTATGCGTTAGCTCAAATCAAGAAAGCAGCAGCCAAAGCAAACGGCCGCATTGGTGCCATGCCTCAGGAAGTTGCAGACGCAATCGTCCAGGCCTGTGACGAGGTTTTGACCGGAAAGTACAATGATCAATTCCCGCTTGATATGTGGCAAGGCGGTGGCTATACCTGCGTTAACATGAACGTTAATGAAGTTGTTAGCAACCGTGCAAATGAAATCCTTACAGGCGAAAAAGGCACTTCCAAGGTGCATCCGAATACGCATGTGAACATGGGACAGTCCACCAACGACACCATTCCTTCTGCCACACACCTCGGAATGATCGGCCGTGTAGACAAAATGATCTGCGAACTAACCAAGCTTGCAAAATCCTTCAGAAACAAGCAGGAAGAATTCAAAGATATCGTTAAAGTCGGCCGTACATGCTGGCAAGACGCTCTTCCTTTAACCCTCGGTCAAGAATTCGGCGGATTCGCATCCGTTACAGAACGCTTGGTTAGAAAACTCCAACATCTCCGTCCCGGCTGCTTCGAAATCGTTATGGGCGGAAGTGCTGTTGGTACAGGATTCAGTGCTGCACCAGGCTACAAAGAAACTATCTATGAAGAGCTAACCAAACAATACGGTGAAAAAGTTTCTCCGATGGAAGATCTCTTCGACGGATTCCAGAATCCTGACTTCATCGTAGAAATGTCCGGTACCGTCAAAGAAGTTGCCATGACCTTATCTAAGATCTGCAAAGACTTACGTCTTATGAGCTCTGGTCCAAGATCCGGATTCATGGAAATCCAACTGCCGGCTCTCTCCCCTGGATCTTCCATTATGCCGGGTAAGATAAACCCAACGGTCCCGGAAATGGTTATTCAGATTTCTCACCAGGTTGTCGGCAACGATGTTGCTATAGCGATGGCTTACGATGAAGGCGAACTCGACCTTAACGTTTGGGATGCAACCTTCTACAAGTGCTTATTCGAAAGCTTCCAATTAGTCAACTCTGAAATTGAAATCTTGCGTGTTCATTGTGTAGACGGCATCAAAGCTAACGCTGCAAGATGCGCCCAGGAAGCCAATTCTTCTATCGCCCTCTCCACAGTTGTAGCTACAGCGTTGGGCTATCCGATGGGCGTGAAAGTTGCTCATTATTGTGAAGCTAATAATAAGACAGTTAAGGAAGCCGTTATTGAAATGGGTCTGATGACTGAAGAAGAAGCGCAGAAGCTGGTTGATCCAATGCTGATGACAAATCCTCATGCAATGGCACCTGTCGTTGACGCCTTCAAGAAAGAAAAGCACGTTATTTAATTTTTAGAAAAACTCCTTTCTTCCTGTTTTTTTATTCCAGCTTTTTGAAATCCATAAAGAAGCTCCAGCCTCGGTCCTGAAGCCCGAGGCTCTTTTTTTTCTTTGTCTCACTCTGCAAATAAATACTCGCTTGAAATCCAAGGGATTATCGGACAAAGTTCGGCTTTAATCTTCTCTTGCATAAGATGGATAAGAAGGTTCTTCACGGTCCCCAACAATTCTTTGTCAAAGCTATTTCTCGAGACTAAAAAGACTTTCCGCCGTGATATCGGAGAGGGTGCTTTTACTATGGTCACCTCTCCCAAACCAACCAGTGACGAAACAGCATAGGGCTGAACGAGTCCCCAACCCAATCCGGCCTTTACGAATTTCAAGATCATATTGGTATCCTCGACTTTATAGCGCGTGGAGAACCGAAGAGAGAGACGATCAAAAAACGTTGAGATTATTCTGTTGTTTGCCGTATTTTTCCCATACTGAACGAACGAGAGTTCCAGTTTGCTTAACACTTGCCAAGTTAGAGGAGAAGGAATTTCAAAGCCTCTAGGGAAAATAAGTACCCATGGCTCTTCAAATAAAAAATCCCAGGCAAGAGAATCGTCAGAAAGTACTGGAGAGGAAAGAACCCCGAGTTCTATCTCACGGTTAAGGAGGGCAAAGAAAAGACGATCCGAGGGACCGGTTTTGATTTCCAACTCATTGATGTCCTGAGACAACCCCTTGGCCACATCCGCACCTATGAAAGAACCTACAGATTCCAACATTCCAAGTTTCAAAAAAGGTTTTGTCTGACCTTTGTTTTTTAGCTGATGTAAAAGGGCCCCCAATTCTTGTGTACCTTTTTCTAAACCCGCAAGCAATAGCCTTCCTTCATGTGTCAGTCGTAACGGACGGGCGTCTCTTTCAAAAAGTCTGAAGCCCAGTTTCTTTTCAAAGCTTTTAATCGACTGAGAAATTGATGACTGAGAGACATGAAGACGCTGGGCAGTAGAAGAAAAAGAGCGCGAGCTTGCCGCTTCTAGAAAAATTGCAGCATTCCTTGTTAACAGAGAATCCTCTAGGAGCGAATCGTTTTCCATAGCTATCATAAGTAAACGCTAATACTATTAATTAAATTAATCAATTCTAATTCACAAATTCATTATAAAGAACTAAACTTTTTTCATAATCCTCATTTTTCAAGGAACTAAGAATGCCGAAAGTAATTCATAATCTTCCTATTACTGGCATTGCCAGCTTTGCTAAATATCCTATCTGTACAGATCTTGACCAAATCGACGACGCCGACATGGTCGTCATGGGAATTCCCTACGATATGGGTGCTCCTTACCTGAGCGGTGCTAAGTTCGGGCCAAGAAGAATCCGTGAAGTATCTTGTCACTACGGTCGCGGTCCCGCAGGATTCTGGGATCCGGAAAGAATGGAGCAATATTTAGAAGCACCGGTCAAAGTAGTTGACGCCGGAGATGTTGATATGGATCCGATGGATTTCCACAAGAGCTTTGAAAACGTCACCGAGGCTGTCAGAAAAATCGTTTCTAAAGGTGCAATTCCCGTCATGATGGGCGGCGACCACTCTGTTACCATTCCTCAAGCCATGGCAATGGATATGTACGATGACATTTGCATCGTGCAATTTGATGCGCACTTGGACTTCGGAAAAAGAACTTGGACGAACGGAAGTCCAATGAGAATGATTTCCGAGATGCCACATTTCACAAAGATGTGCCAAATCGGCATGAGAGGTCTGGGCAGCAATACCCGAGAAGACTTTCAAGCCGCTTATGCTTATGGTTCTGTTGTTATTCCTTCTCGTAAAGCATTAGAACTCGGAGCACAGGAAGTCATCAAGATGATTCCGGAAGCCAAGAATTATTTTGTGACCATTGACATTGACGGATACGACATGAGCACCGCCCCTGGCGTTGGTTCTCCTTCTCCAGGAGGCTTGAATTACAACTTCGTCACTGATGTTCTTGAAGGCATCGCTAAAAAAGGCAACGTCATCGGCTTTGACTTAGTTGAAGTTGCTCCTCAATACGATCCGACAGGCATCACTCCAAGACTCGGAGCTATGACCATGCTGGCTTTCATGGGCTTCATCATGAAAGAAAGAGAAAAGAAAGGCTTGTTGAAAAACAAAAAAGCTGAATAAGTTTTCTTCTTAACAGGAACACAGAGCGGTTGAAAGCCGCTCTTTTCTTTTTTAAGAGTTCTCCTAGGAAAAGTCTTCTCTAGACAAAGAGAACCATTCCATTATCATGGAAAGAACAACTAGAAAAAACGATAATCCTAAGGAACATGCATGAACTTAACTTATCTTTGGCTCATCTGTGCCATATCTTTGGCATGCGCTGATTTGCTTCTCGGAACGGCTTATCTTCTTATCCTCGGCATCGCAGCCGCTTTGGCTTTTCTGGTTTCTCTTTTTACCGACTCTTTCACAGCGCAGGCTTGGGGCTTTGTTCTATTTTCAGTCATCGGTGTCCTCTTCTACAGTCTCCGGAGGAAAAGCTCATTAAAGCAGACAATCAATTCCGAAAAGCTTCAGAATATTAATGAAGGACAGCTTGTAGAAGTCCATTATTGGGATAAGTATGGCAGAACAAAAGTCTTTTACCGTGGGTCTCACTGGGAAGCCGTCCCTCTCAAAGGAAACCTCCCAACTCCCGGCGTATGGGAAATTATCGGCATGACCGGAAACACTCTAATCATCAAATTCATTAATAACAAATAAGGAGAACTTGGATGGAAGCAGAAAACGTTGTGTTATTGGAGTGGGGAGCCCTCATTCCGGTTTTAATTATCTTTGCCGTCATTTTTATCTACAAATCCGTGAAGGTAGTTCCCCAACAAGATGCTTGGGTCGTAGAACGCTTTGGGAAATTTAATGCCGTTTTGCAACCGGGTCTGAATTTCATCATTCCTTTAATTGACAAAATCGCCTATCGTCACTCCCTTAAAGAAATTCCTTTAGATACCTCGAGCCAAATCTGCATTACTAAAGACAACACTCAGCTTCAAGTCGATGGCGTGCTCTACTTTCAAGTGACAAACCCTGAGCTAGCCAGCTATGGAACCTCAGATTATGTGATGGCGATTACACAGCTAGCTCAAACTTCTTTGAGAAGTGTTATTGGCACCATGTCTTTGGATAAGACATTTGAAGAACGGGATGAAATTAACGCGCGGGTCGTACAGGCAGTAGACGAAGCCGCTCAAACTTGGGGCGTTAAAGTTTTAAGATATGAAATCAAAGACTTAACACCGCCGAAAGAAATTCTCCGAGCCATGCAGCTTCAGATTACCGCTGAAAGGGAAAAACGCGCTGTTGTAGCAGCCTCCGAAGGTCAAAAGCAAAAGGAAATTAATATTGCGGAAGGTAATCGTGCCGCTCTAATCGCTCAATCCGAGGGCGAAAAGCAAGCTGCGATTAATAAAGCGGAAGGAGAGGCCAGAGCTATCGAAGCAGTCGCAAAAGCACAAGCTGAAGCCATCCGTGTGGTAGCCGACTCTATCGCTCAGCCAAGCGGCATAGCTGCCGTTAATCTTCAAGTAGCAGAAAAATACGTAGAAGCCTTTGGAAATGTTGCTAAAACCAACAATACCATGCTTCTTCCCGCTAATTTTGCCGACATGGGCTCAATGATTGCCACTGCCATGACCATCGTCAAAGAAACGAAAGATCAACAGTAATTTCTTCCTTCCTTGATTGGATGAGAGAAGTTTTAAGACAAACTTCTCCATCCAATTTTTCTTCTAAATTTCCGTTGGCAATTCGTGGACAATCTCGTTTTTATCTTTCTCTTCCAGGGAGCTGAAAAGTTTTAATGCGTAAACGACTCCACCGACAAGACAAGCCATTCCGACCACAAGAGAGACCGGCGGAAGCTTCCACTCATAGACATGGGCCCATACGACAGAAAAAATAGTTTCGAAAACCAGCATCTGACCAACGAGAGCCGTCGGAACTCTTTGACTCATGGCGTTCCAGAGCGCAGTTGCGACAAAAGAGCACATGACACCGGCAAAGAGACTCCATCCTACGAAGTCAATCGGCTGAGGGCCTAAGAACTGCGGCATATCTCCCTTCAGATACCATACCAGTACGTATAAAACCAAGCCGAAAGGAAGAAGAAGACTGCATTGCATACTCGTGAAAAACACCGGACTAACTTTCGGATGCTCTAACAGCCAATCTGCGTTTCTGATCGGATACCAAGTCCAAGCAACTGTTGATGCAATTGCAAAAGCTGTTCCAATGACAAAATTCACCGCACTATTTCCTGAGGAAAAGGACTCAACCAGGCCGTTATAGTTAGAAAAAGTTAACCCGAGAAGAATCAAACCAAGCGGAAGGACCAGCTGGGAATTAGGCAGGTAACGTTTGCCTTTTTTCCGGTCTCTTTCGTTCGCGATAATAGCGACCAGCACAGGGATTAAACCAAAGAAAGTTGCTGCAAGAGGCACACCTGCGTACTGAATCGCCGTAAACAGAAACCACGGCTGAATAAGGTTGCCGATCATCGTCAGCACAAAAGCAAACTTCCAGTCTTTAAAACTGACCTTAGAAAGATACGCCTTTTGAACCCAAAGTCCGAGCAGAGCAGTCAATCCCATTACTATGGCTCTTGCAATGGAAATATATAAAGTGTCATAGCCCGGAAGGACAATCGGGAGCAAGTAAGTAAGGCCCCACAGAGCACAAGCAAGGAGGCCGAATCCAACACCTAACAGCATTTTTATATTCTCCGAAGGAGCTACCACTGTACTATTGTTCGTCTGCTTAGGTGTCCCTTATTTAAAAATTTAAGGAAGTTCAATAAATAATTTTTATGCTTTGGCTACTTGAAAGACTGTTTTAAGAACTCCGTTAATCTGCCCCGGAACGGTGAATTATTGTCTGAAAAACGCCAAGATAACTCTTTCCCGGGACGTCCCAAACTTCAGCTTGTTCAGGCAACGCTGCCGAGATCAACGCTTGCTCTGTCTTTCTAACAAAGTCGTCTTTCTGCGGTTTAACAACAACTAACGGACATTGAATTGTTGGAAGTACTTCTATCGGCTCCAATGCGTCAGATTTGAGTAATTTGGAAATCACATCCCCAACAACGGGCCCGTACCTCTCTTTGAGCCAACCTTTTCTAGTCGCATAAATAGACTCAACAACCAACGCTTTAACTTCGCTTGAATGATTAGCCGCAAAACGAAGGGCAGCATCTGCACCTACGCCTTGGCCCAAAACAGCCAAACGATTCATGCAATATTTTCCTAGATTTCCCGGAACCTCATTTATGGCTTTCCAAGCTGTTTCTCCGTCTGTAGCAATACCTGTAAGAGTCGTTGAACCTTGACTATGGCCGATACCTCGATAATCAAAGAGACCGACTGCATATCCTTCCAACGCCAAATAAGCGACTTGCTGCAAGTTGTAGGACATGTTGAATTGCCCCGAATGGAAAAAGAGAACAAAACCTTTGCAAGACTGTACTGTAGATAACCTAGGCTGAAGAACTTGATAGCAAACCGACTCTTTATCTGAAATGGATGCCTCACCATACTCAGCTGTTAAACCGTAATGCTGAGCGCTCCAATAAGGAAGCGATGTTCCTCGGAAAAACATGCTCTCAGTCATATCAGATAAAAAACTCATTCTCTTCTCCGATGAGGGATTTTTTGGGGAAAGTATTTTCAGTTTAATCTTTTGGCTTACAAATGTGCCTAAGGTATATCCATGACCTTTGGTTCTTTACCGAGACAGCAGTGCTTCCTCGGCCTGTCAAAAATGAACCGCATGTTTAGACGCTTTGTAGACCGTCTTTATTATGAAATATAATTATAATTAGTAGTCTTTTTAATTCTAAAAAGAAATTCTTTCGGACTTAAGTTTAAAGTTTAGAAAACAAACTATCTTAGGTCCAACGTCATGCGATTAGAGAAAGATTCTTTAGGAACGCTTGAGGTTCCTGACAACGCTTATTACGGCATTCAAACCGTCAGATGTGCAGCCAATCACAACGTCACCAATCACACTTTCTGCGAACTTCCACGAATCCAGAGAGCCCTTGCAGAGATAAAAAAAGCTTGTGCACTAACTAATCAACAAATTGGCGCTTTAGAGAAAGTTAAGGCGGAAGTCATCGTTCAAGCTTGTGATGAAATTATTGCCGGAAAATTCCAAGATCAATTTCCAATCAATATTTGGCGCTCACACGGAACAGGGGCCAACATGAATGTCAACGAAATCATTGCTAATAGAGCCAATGAAATATTGACTGGGCACAAAGGCTACGAACAAGTCCATCCCAACACTCATGTGAATATGTGTCAGTCCTCCAACGATGTCTATCCGACCGTACAGTCCATTGTTCTATATAGACAGATTGGCGAGGCCCTAGAATCCGTCCAGCTGTTGGAAGATGCGTTAGGTGACAAAGCTAAAGAATTCAAAAACATCGTAAGGCTCGGCCGGACCTGTTTGCAAGATGCCGTACCCAATACTTTCGGTCAAGTTTTTGGCGGTTGGCAGCACATGATTCATCGCTCCTGAGTTTGATACCGAAACCCCCTTATTTTCATAATTACTATCTGAAAATAAAAGGAAAATCTCTCTTGACTTTTTTTGGTTATATGTAGTAAAATAATGGTAATAGTATAGAGAGGGGTTTATGCGTTACCACGTCATGTACAGTTCTAATAAAGAGGGGAATCGAAGTGTCTATATCGCTTCCTCCTACAGAAATGAAAAAGGACAAGCCCGGAAAAATATTTATCGCAAATGTGGAAATGAGAAGATGCTGCTTGCGGCAGACCCTCTTGCTATACAAAAAATTAAAGCCGAGGTTGAAGCTCTTAATCGTGAGGCTGCAGCAACTGATCTAAACCAAAGGATGGTTTTAAATAAAAATATTAAAGATCAACTTCTCAAAGAAGCTAAGGACGGCCTGAGCTTAAAAGGAGAAAAGCCGGCGTTACGAGGTCTTGGGTTGGTGGTTTTAAGTCGGCTTTGGAATGAACTTAAACTGCCTTACAAGCTCACTTATCTTAAAAATGGTACGAACGTTCAGTTCGATTTTTCTGAAGTTGTCCGCCAACTGTGTCTTACAAGAATTTTATCCCCTTGGTCAAAGGCTAAAACCAAACGCTTAGTACCAGTCACATATCTCGGTGCTAGGCCGCAGAACCTTTCCGATTACTACAATTGCTTAGATCTGCTCAGCGATAATAAAGAAGCCATTATCAAATATCTGAATAAAAAGCTTTTAGAACAAAATCCTCAACGAGACACGCGAGTGTGCCTCTATGACATTACTACTTACGCCTTTGAAAGCATTCGAGCCGACAGTCTTCGAGAATTCGGTTACTCAAAAGATAAAAAATTTAATGAAGTTCAGGTAGTTATGGCCTTAGCTGCTGACAAAGACGGACTGCCAGTCAGCTATAAACTCTATAAAGGCAATCAGGGAGAATCTCCGACGATGATTCCTTTTGTAGAAGAATTGAAAAAAACTTATGGGGTTGAAAAACTTGTAGTCGTGGCCGATAGGGGCCTTAACAACACGGCCAACATTCACTGCCTGGTCGAGCTTGGTCACGACTATGTATTCTCATCGAAGATTAGAAGCGCTTCCGAGGAAGTCAAGGCCGCTGCCCTTTGCCCGGAAGGAAGAATCTCATATACCGTGGTCGATGATGACGGGGTTGTGGAAGAAAACTGGTACAAAGAGGTCACGCTTGAAACCAAAGTTAACTATCGTTATCCGGAGTTTGCAAAGGAGCATGATAATCCTGCAGAGATAGAACGGCTGGAGAAGATATTAAAGCCCTATGAAACTCGAGCTAAAAATAAGAGAAAAAAAGGAACGCTCAAGCGCAGGTACATCGTTACATTCTCTAAAAAGCGCTTTGATAAAGACAGACACGATAGACAAAAGTTTATTGATAAAGCAATAGGGCTAGTTACCCGTCCCTCTACCTTCACAGCGGAAATGAAAAAAGGAGGCAAGGGATTAGTTCGCGTTGAGATTGATAAAGAGAGTTTGAGTTTAGACGAGGAAAAGATCGTTGAGCAGGAGAAGTTCGATGGAATGCATGTGATAGAGACTTCACTGGAAGATCCTGTAGAGGAAATCCTAAGCATCTACAGAGAGCTCTGGCACATAGAGAGCAATTTCCGCCTCTTGAAAAGTCAATTAGAAGCACGACCGGTGTATGTGCGCACTGAGCAACACATCCGCGGTCATTTTCTTTGTTGTTATATCGCATTAGTAATTTCGCGTTTGCTCGAGTACAAGCTCAAATCCAACCAGACCCCAATTTCCATAGAGAAGATCGTGGAAAGTCTCAACGGACTAAGGACGACAAGAATCAAATTAGAGAGACTGCCGGCGGTCTATGCAACTACAGGGATTTCAGACGATGTAAAAAACATCTGCAAAGCCGTATCTATGCCGGTGCTAGAGGACTATGAAACCGCAGCAACCTTGAGAAGGAAACTGGGGCTATCCGGAGATTTGAACAGTTACTTCTCTATCGAGTGAACTACTACTACGAGGAATAAAAAAATGAAAAATTAGAGATACATTGAGGCCCAATAGATATAACAAAATTTCCTCAATTTATTCTCTGAAACTCAGGAAAAAGCTTGTGCACTAACTAATCAACAAATTGGCGCTTTAGAGAAAGTTAAGGCGGAAGTCATCGTTCAAGCTTGTGATGAAATTATTGCCGGAAAATTCCAAGATCAATTTCCAATCAATATTTGGCGCTCACACGGAACAGGGGCCAACATGAATGTCAACGAAATCATTGCTAATAGAGCCAATGAAATATTGACTGGGCACAAAGGCTACGAACAAGTCCATCCCAACACTCATGTGAATATGTGTCAGTCCTCCAACGATGTCTATCCGACCGTACAGTCCATTGTTCTATATAGACAGATTGGCGAGGCCCTAGAATCCGTCCAGCTGTTGGAAGATGCGTTAGGTGACAAAGCTAAAGAATTCAAAAACATCGTAAGGCTCGGCCGGACCTGTTTGCAAGATGCCGTACCCAATACTTTCGGTCAAGTTTTTGGCGGTTGGCAGCACATGATTCATCGCTTGAAGAACAGACTTGCTGACTATCGCGATGAGTACACGAGTGTAGTTTTAGGCGCAACTGTCCTCGGTACAGGTATGGGCCAAATGCCCGGCTATTCCGAACATATTATGGACAACCTCTCTCAGGTATTAGGATGGAAAGTTCAGTGGCCTTCATGGGAAGAGGAAGTCATTCAAGACAGTGCGGCTTTTGACGGCATGCAAAACTGCGACCATTCACTTGTCCTTGCAGGCCTGTTGAAAGCCCTTTGCTGTGCGGCAGGAAGAATTTCTAAAGATCTCTGCATTCTTTCATCAGGTCCGAAACACGGTTTCGGAGAAATCAATCTTCCCCAAAAAGCAAACGAGGACTCCTCATCGGTGCCTCAGCTGATGTTCGAAATTATGCAGCAGTCCATTGTTACTGATCAGGCTGCTACTTTAACAGTCAATGAAAATGACAGTGATGAAGCCATCACAGACAGTCCCAGCTTCATGGGTCTAATGGAAACCTTGGACAACATTACGGAGGGCTTCAAAATCTTCGCAGAAGATTGTATTTCCGGCATCACTGTAAATGAAGAAAAAGTAAATACGAATGCAGAAATGTCCACATCTTTGGCCACGATGGTCAGCGCATTGTTCGGCTATCAGGTGGGTACAAGAATTGCCCATCGTGCTTGGAATGAAGGCATCTCTTGCCGAGAGGCGGCTTTGGAAGAAAATTTGCTGACTCAAGAACAAGCAAACGATCTGTTCGATATTCAAAAACTGACGGACAGAGAGGCGTTAGTTCAGATGTTTGCCAAATACGGCTCCTTGAGAAACATTAAGTAAGTTGAGGCACAAAATGAAAAACCTTACCAGCTCAATTACATGGTCTACTTACCCTGCATATCCTCGTGCCATACTCTCCATCCTTCAGGTAATTGGAACCGCAAAATCCAAAATCGGACTCGTTTCTGAAGACACCTCTCGAGCAATTGAAGAAGCTATTCAAGAGGTTATCCAGGCTTCATTTGATTGGAAGATCTTAGGAGTTTCTGATCTTTCTTTGACAAAGAAAATCCTTGAAGAGGTCATAGCCAAAATTCCGGAAAAGTTACAACCTGAGGCCAGGGAGGCCTTAACCGCCGGATACTCGCCCTATGCGCTTTTCCTGACAGCCAAAGAGTATGTCATTCTTCGAGAGCTTCGGCTTTTGCTTGACTCGACAAGTAATCTAAAAAAGATACTTTTGCAAAAAGCCCAAGCCTTTTCCGAAGAACGTACATACGCAAGAGATCATTTAAGGGATGCAGATGAAATTAATTTCTCCACCGTTTTTGAAATATTCGAGCAAGGTATTTCCGAGCAAGACGAACTTATTTCCTGCTCATTGAACCGCTGGAATATTAATTATTTAATCTCTTACAGACCTGGTTTAGAGGAGGCTCCGACAAACATATCGGGATTCCAATCGGCTCTGCGACAAGAACTGGAAAAACAGTTTGAACTTAAATTAGACAATCTGCCGGGGTACTTAGATTTTTTGAACTTTGGAGTAAAACTGCTTAACTCGCACGCTCTGCTGCAAGGTCTCTCAACGCAAGTCTGGAGAATTGCCAACGATCTGAGAATTCGAGCTTCCGGTCCTAGGGGCGGCTTGAGTGAAATAACACTTCCAGCAGTTGCTCCTGGCTCTTCCATCATGCCGGGAAAGCTGAATCCGATTATTGCAGAAATGATTTACGGGACATGTGATCAAGTGGATGCTGACCATGCCGGAATCAGCATGTCTCTCAAATCAGGATGGCTAGAAACAGCTGCTACGTCATCTCTTTCTCTAAAAGCTTACCTTCAAAGCGTTGAACTATTGAGACGTTCCATTGACTGCTTTACCAACCTGTGCATTAGCGGCGTGGAAATTAACAAAAAGGCTTAAGTTTTAGAGCTCTCGTGAGGACACAATGAATATCAGTGGTTCTTATATCAAAGGCGTTCTTCTTGTTCTGCTAAGTGCGCTTTGTTTCAGCATCAGCGGAACTCTACAAGCTCTTGCCCCGGAAGGCTCCAATCCTTTCATCATCACGGAGATGAGAATGATCATCGGAGCCTTATTCCTTTATTTTTGGTGCCGAGCATTTAAAAAGCTTCCTCATAGCTACAAAGACTTGCCTTGGAAATCACTTTTCATCTGTGCTATTTTCCTTCTGATAGGTCAGCTGTGCTTCTTCACGGGAATGGCCAATATCGGCGTAGCTGCCGGTGCAGTGATCTCCATTGGTTCTGCTCCGATATTCGCCGCCATTATTTCCAGAATTTTTTTCAAGATCTCTCCTCCCAAGGCCTGGTATGCGGCCACCTTTTTAGCCATAGCGGGAGTCGCACTAATCAATGGAGGCGACCTAAATCAGTCCAGACTATTCTTTATCCTGATACTCCTCACCGACGGGTTGACGTACGCTGCCTACATCAATTTCAGCTCAAAAATCGGAGATAAGCTTGATAGCGATGCTGCAGTTATGCTGATTCTTGCGATTATTGCCGTAGCACTTTCTCCGGTCCTCTTTATCTTTCCTATTTCCTGGACCTACTCCTCTTTAAACGGAATACTCGTTTGTCTCGGACTCGGTATATTTACGGGAGGAATGGCATTTGCATTCTTAACCTCAGGTGCAAGACTTGTAAGCCCTGCCGTCGCATCTACTCTTTGTCTTGCCGAGCCCCTCGGAGCAGTCTGCTGGGGTATCTTTCTTCTTAAGGAAGACGCTTCCTTCACCACCTTGCTAGGAATTACCTCTGTCCTTTTGTCCATCATTGTTCTGGTATTTTTTGCCAAGAAGACGAAGAAACCTTCTAATCCAAAAGCTCAAGAAATCCCGCAAATACAGAGCTCTTCAACAATTACCGATGTCTAGTACACTTGTTCCTCATCGGGAAGGACGAGGAGACAATTTTTATGAAGCTACAAGACACCGGAGCCTTGAAGCCAAGTTGGCGCGCTTTTCTTCTTCTTTGTGAGGCTCAAAGTTTCTCCAATGTAGCAAAGACAGTGGGTATTTCTCAATCAGCTCTATCCAAAACGATTAAAGCTATTGAATCAGAGCTTGGCTTTCCACTATTTGACAGAACTAAACGTCCGATCGTTCCTACACCGGAAGCTCTGCTCCTAAGAGAAGAATTGGTAGTAATGTCTGCAGGAATCGATGCAAAAATTAAAAAACTGCGGCTTCAGAAAGATCTACGACCTACCTTGCGTTTCGGCTGTGTTGACAGTGTATGCCGTTTCATCGTTCCTGCTCTTATCAATCATTTTGGAGATAGTCTTTCCAAGTTTTCTCAGATCACCGCAAATTCAGGAATTCTTATTAAGAAGCTCTTATCAAACGAGCTGGATGTAATTTTGGTCAGCGGTTCCTTTGATGAAATAAGCGGGCTCTACCGTAGAAAAGTCTTCACAGAGCCCTCCCTCATTGTCCTCCCTCCGAAATTTGGAGAAATCAAAAAACAATGGAGTTGGCAAGACCTCCAAAAGCTAGAGCTGCCTCTTCTTTCTTCATCAGAATCGAGTGAGGCAAAAAGACTGAATGATAGGTTCTTAAGCAGTTCCAGACTCCATTTTTTTTCTCCCTATCAAATTGATTCTGATGAAATAATGATTTCATTGATCGAGTCAGGAACCGGTTGGGCGATAACGCGGCCTTCAACACTCTTAGCTTCGCGAAAGGACAAACTTAGCGTATCTCTACTTCCGCTTCCTAAAGGAAGTTTTGACCGACACCTTTATTTGATGAGCAAAGAGAATTTTTTTTATCCCAGAAGTTAATGCCATTGAGTCGGTATGCAAAGCGGTTCTTCAATCTGAAATCAAACCGCTTTTAAAGGAATTTCTTAAATATACAAAACTCCTTCAACAGGCTAAACAAATTAAGTAGAACTTAATTAAAAAAGAAACCTCTCTTCACTTTCTTGGCTGCTCGCATCCCCACTTTTAGAGTGGTGTTATTCCATTGAAGAGCGCATCCTCCGCCCGCTGCTCTAACCATAAATCAAATTTATAGGCGCAATGTAATTTGGATTATTAGAAGTGCAAACGGACGGAGGTTCTCAGAAAATGGATATGAACCAAATATTTAAGGTCTTGAGAATATTTGGGCACCATCTTTCTAAAACAACTATCAATCCAAGGAGGAAGAAGGTCTCAGGACTCTGTACCTTCTGCTTTTATGATTACTCTTATTGAACTACTTATCGTCTTCGGAGCCATTTTCATGGGCGTCCGTCACGGGAGCTTAGCTTTAGGTTTTTGGGGCGGTTTGGGCTTAGTTGTATTGGGCGTATGCTTCGGTGTATTTCCTACTGCTCCTCCGATCGACGTTATGCTTATCATTTTGGCTGTCTGCATGTGCGCAGCCTGTATGGAAGCTGTCGGCGGCTTAGACATTCTTGTTAGAATCGCAGCTCGCATCATTCGTGCAAAACCAAAAATGGTCGGTGTTATCGCTCCGGTTGTCAGCTTCTTCCTAACATTCTTCGCTGGTACAGGAAACGCTGTCTACGCTATTCTGCCAGTGGTTTATGAAGTGTCTTACAACGCCGGTGTACGTCCTGAAAAGGCTATGGCTGGAACTGCTGTTGCAGGTCAAGTAGGTATCACTGCCAGCCCGATTGCCGCTGCTATGGCTGCTATGATTGGTTTGTTTGCTCAAAACAATCACGGAGATATCGGCTTGGGTTCTATCTTAATGATTACATTCCCAGCTTGCTTAATCGGTGTTGTTCTTGGATCCGCTATCTGCCTTCTGTTTGGTAAGGGTTTAGATGACGATCCTGAATATCAAGCTCGTCTGAAAGCCGGTCTTGTTCTTCCTCCTCAGCCAATCTCCAATCACAAGCTTCCTCCGCAAGCTTTATGGTCTGTTCTTATCTTCTTGGGCGCCATCGTTGTCATCGTTGCAGCCGGCTTCTTCCCTGAACTAAGAGTTCTTCCGGGTCAAACCAAGGGCGTTGGAATGGCACTTGTGATCGAAGCTGTCATGCTCGCAGCCGGCGCTCTCATGATGCTCTTCTGCAAACCTGATGTTAAAAAAGTGGTTAAGAGCCCCGTCATGGAAGCTGCCGTTGTTTCACTTGGATGCGTGTTTGGTGTTGCTTGGATGGCTGACTCCTTCATCGCTGCTAATAAAGAAGTCTTCCTTCAGGTTGCTGGACAATTAGCACAAACCGCCCCCTGGCTGTTCTCATTCATTCTTGCCGGCATGTCTGCCTTATTAGCAAGTCAAGGCGCTACTACTCGTGCCATCATGCCTTTAGGTTTTGTCCTTGGAATTAATCCGTGGTACTTGATTGCCATGTTCCCTGCCGTTAACTGCCTGTTTATTCTTCCAACTTCCGGCCCAGCATTGGCTGCAGTTGGTATGGACCGTTCCGGTACTACCTATATTGGCAAATACGTCCTTAACCACTCCTTCCAGTTACCCGGCATTTTGATGGTAGCCATTGCAGTGTTGTCTGCCTTTGCAATCGTCCAATTGTTCGTAATTTAATAAAACCTTTACGAGCTAGCTAAAAGGAACCCGGCCGCGGCCGGGTTTCTTATGTTCGAAGTCTGACTGATATCTCTATGGATTCATCATCTAATTAATCCACCAAATGAATCTCTCCACCGTCTTCAACTAACTGATAATCGTATTTTTTCTTGCCGTTAATTTCTTCCAGCCATGCAGCACGAGGTTCCTCAATATCCAAATTGGCATTGATGAACCTTTCAGCCTCAAGCTTGGTCGCGAAATTTTCACATCCGTCCGAATACTCTACGATTACCTGTGTTACTACGTCTCTTCTCATTCCTCTGCCTTTGCCATCTTCGCAATGATATATGCCACACTAGCTGTCAGCTTCTGAGCATAATCTATATGCAGGAACTCATTGGGACCATGAGCATTCGATTTGGGCCCTAACACCCCTGCAACTACGAATTCAGCACTCGGCCACTCTCTGGAGAAGACGTTGAGCAGTGGGATGGAAGCGCCCATTCCTAAATAACAGAAATCATTTCCCCACAAAGACTTAGACGCTTTTTTGAAAGATTTCTTCAGCCACTTTTTCGGCTCTTTAGCGACCCAACCGTTGCTCATCACAACGGGCTCATAATCTACCTTGGCATTAAACGGCGGATGTGCCGTAACAACATCTTTAAATGCCTGAGATGCTAAAGAAGCTTCCACATTGGGAGGCAGTCTCATGCCAATCTTGATTTTCGTCCAAGGTCTTAAAACGTTTCCGCCGTTTTCTACTGAAGGTATCCCGTCGGCTCCGGTAACCGTCAATGCCGGTTCCCAATTTCTGCGCAAGATACATTCCATCGGCTCATTACAGAGCGGAGAAGTCTCGCCGGCCCAAGGGAATTGTTCCCAAGCTTTATCACCCAAAATCTTGGCAATCTTCTTGCTCTGTTTGAGAATATCGCTGGTCAGAACGGTATGGAAAGGAATGCCAATGACTTTTCCTTTCTTTGAATCCTCGACTCTATCAAGCAAACTGCGGAGAATCATAAAAGAGCTCGGAACAATCCCGCTGGCCTCTCCGGAGTGAACTCCCTCTTTCAGCACCTCGACTTTGATAGCGCCGCCAATCATTCCGCGGAGAGAATTTGTAATCCACAAACGGTCATAATCCCCGCAGCTGCTGTCTAAAGCCACAACCAGGCCAATAGCGCCCAACTGCTCTTCCACATGCTTCAGATAGGTTTCGTAGTGGGCAGAACCCGACTCTTCGCAGGTTTCAAATAGGCCTACGCAGCGAGGATGAGAAATATTTAATTCTTGCAGTGCCTTCACTGCGGATAAGGAGCAGAAGAAGGAATAACCATCGTCAGCAGCTCCGCGGCCGTAAAGTTTTCCGTCTTGGACGACAGGTTTCCAAGGACCTTTGTCCTCATCCCAGCCAAGGTTGGGAGGCTGCTTATCCAAGTGCCCGTAAAGGAATACTGACTCTTTTGCCGTATTACCCTCGCTGGCTTCAATTTCGACATAAAGACACGGAGGAAAGCCCTCCTCCTGAACTATTTTTGTGGAGAGACCTTTAATATCTTGTTTTTCAACCCAATTTTTGGCAAACTCTACGGCCTTGAGAAGAACACCGTTTTCTTCCCACTTTTTATCGAAATCAGGGGAGAGTGCCGGAATTTCAACAAAGTCTTTTATGCCCTGCTCTGTCGTCTGATTCCACTTATCTTTAACTTGTTCGAAGATTTTCTCTATCATCAGTTCATATCCTTGACTACTACGGCATTTTGATGGAGCAGATCTTTAAGCTGCAGGCTAAGTTCCTTAGCCGCATCGTGCTGAAAGTTACCGCCGACTAACACACGATATAAACCATCTTTACCCACAATCTTAGCCGTTGGAAGAGTGTTTTCCTTCAAAACGGATTCAATCTTCTTTTTGAGGTTCTCAGCATTAGGCTGTGATTTAAAAACACCTAACTGAACGGAATAACCGCTGGCCTCGGCCTTGTGAACCACCTTTTCTACTTTACCGACTCCGGAAGAGCCGTCGGCCATGACAAACACGCCTTCCTCAATATATTTCACTTCCGACTTATTGTTTTGGTCCGGTGCCTTCTCCTCAGACACAGAGATAGTTTCAGCTGTAAGGATCGGAGTTGGCTCCTTCTTTTCTTGAATCAGACGACTGATTGCTTGGTCTGCCAAGTCGCTTTCAGAGGCTTCGGAAATTGTCTGAACCGTCTCGGCTGCCGTTGCCGTTTTGCTATTGGACTTCAGTATCGGCACAATAACCGGAGCAGCTGCAAGAAGAGTCTTACGGACGGCAGAATCATTATCCCATTCGCCCTTAGCGATTTGCTCTCGCGTAATTCTTTCTACTTTCAGTTTTGCCGTTCCTTTACCGGCATAGCCGAGTTTAGTTGCCGCAGCATAAGACAGATCGATGATTCTGTTATGCAAGAAAGGCCCTCGGTCATTAACGCGAACAATAGCGGATCGGCCATTCTCAAGATTCGTCACTTTAGCGTAGCTCGGAAGCTCCATTGTCTTGTGAGCGGCCGTCATTTTGTACATGTCATAGACTTCTCCCGAAGAAGTCTTCTTGCCGTGGAACTTTTTACCGTACCAAGAGCCGTAGCCAATCTGGACCATCGATTTGTCGCCGGTGACGGGATAGTAACGCTTACCCATGACCGTATAAGGCTTGTTAGTAGCTGCAATGGGTTTTTCGACAACCGGCGTGGCATCCCGCATGTCCATTTTCGATAAAGAAAATACTCCGGGAGGACCGTCATCTTCGAAATACTTACCGCCTTTATTTGAAGAACAAGCCGTAAGAAGTGAAAATGCAGCAAATATCGCTATCCAACCTACGATTCTCATCCTTCTCTCCTGACAACAAAAACTATTTCTTGCGCGGTCTTCTTCTGCTTCCGGCAGAAATGCGCATCAACAACCCACAGCAAATACCGAGTATAAGGAAGGCCGTTCCTCCGTAGCTCATAAACGGCAAAGGTACGCCTACCACGGGCAAAATTCCGCTGACCATGCCCATATTCACGAAAGAGTACATCAAAAAGATTGCTGCGATTGCCCCTGCAATTAAGCGCTCAAATAACGTCTTAGCACGGCAGGCGATATAAAGCGTTCTGAAAATCAAAGCCGAATACAAAATCAGCAGGCCAACGTCGCCTAAAAATCCAAACTCTTCCGAGTACACGGCAAATAAAAAGTCACTGGTTCTTTCCGGAATAAAGTCTAGGTGAGCTTGCGTACCATTCATCCAGCCTTTGCCGACAATCCCTCCGAGCCAATCGCAATAATGGCTTGAATGGTATGGAAGCCTGCACCGAGAGGATCAGAACTCGGATCCAGCAAAGTCAGCACACGCTGTCGCTGGTAGTCGTACATCATGGTCCAGGCAATCGGGATAGAAACCAGAACACCGCAAACTAAAGCCGCCAGAACTTTCCAGCTGAGACCGGCAAAAAAGATAACCGCAAAACCGGCGCAGAACACCAAGATAGAAGTTCCCAAGTCAGGCTGCTTGAGGATTAACGCCACAGGAAGAGCCAAGAAGAAAGCAGCAATCACGTAATCCCACCACCGCAAGTATTCGTCTCTCACCTGGAAGTACCAGGCAATAAACAGAGGAACTGCGATTTTCATAATCTCGGAGGGCTGAATTCGCCTACACCGATATCAAGCCAGCGCGTCGCGCCCTTAATGGTGACGCCAAACAGCAAAGTTGCCAGCAGCAGTAAGACTCCGACGATGTAAATAGGCACGGACATGTTCTTTACCCACTTCATCGGAACTAAGCCAACCACCAGCATCGCCGCCGGCGGCAACAGCAATATTTCGAATCTGCCCCTCAATACGCCACGGGAAGCTGTAGCCCGCAGAATACAACGCCACAAAGCCCACTGCAGTCAAAAGAGAAACAATCACAAGCAAAGGCCAGTCAATTGCCAGCAAAAACTCCATTAAGCCGATAGCGGCTTTTTTTATACCAAGGAACGGGAAGCGTCTCCGTAGTAATTCTTGTAGAGGTTCATCGTTGAGCTCCTTTTGTTTCCGGGGTTGTTTTAGTTAGGAGTTTTACGAACAGCCTGCACTTTCTTTGTTTTTTGCTCCTTGTCCTTGTCTTCCTTCTTTGTCTCTTCTTTGTGCTGTCCAGCTTCTTCTTTGGCCTTCAAACGCTCTACTAAGTAGTAATCCAAAATCTTTCTAGCTGCGGAGCTGCCGCTTGCGCACCGAAGCCTCCGTTT
>PDYJ01000017.1_pt1 | contig 51435 bp, 48 predicted proteins | sample 1430841 | NCBI WGS metagenome assembly PDYJ01 (sample SAMN07237672, study PRJNA390542) | Gut metagenome, whole genome shotgun sequencing project. | isolation source: fecal pellets | host: Mus musculus | place: USA: New York, NY | collected 2016-10
GGATGCCAACTATATCGAGCTGGCACTCCTGGCCCAGAAAGATGGGACGCCGCATCTATCTCGTGGTGGAGAAGCTCAATGAGCTCCCGCCTCATTGCCGACATTGCCCGCCGCATCGACGTCAGGCCCAACATCGGCATCCGCATCAAGCTCTCGTCGACCGGCTCCGGCAAATGGGAGGAGAGCGGAGGCGACCAGAGCAAGTTTGGCCTCAACTCGTCGGAGCTGCTCGACGCCCTCGACTTCCTCCAGCGCAACAAGCTCACCGACTGCCTCAAGCTCACCCACTTCCACATCGGCAGCCAGGTCACCAAGATCCGCCGCATCAAAAAACGCCCTCCGCGAGGCCATGCAGTTTGTGGTGCAGCTCTCGGGTATGGGCTTCGAGATCGACTTTGTCGACATTGGCGGCGGCCTCGGAGTGGACTACGACGGCACCCGCAACGCCAACTCCGAGAGCTCCATGAACTATTCCATCCAGGAGTATGCCAACGATGCCATCTCGGCCCTGGTTGACGTGTGTGTGAAAAACGGCATCAAGCAGCCCAACATCATCACCGAGAGCGGACGCTCGCTCACAGCCCACCACTCGGTGCTCGTGATCCAGGTGATGGAGACCACCTCGCTCCCCGCGTGGAAAGACAGCGAGGAGATCGACCCCGACGCCCACGAGCTGGCCCGCGAGATGTATGACATCTGGGACCGCCTCGACACCCCCGCCTGCTGGAGAGCTGGCACGACGCCCTCCAGATACGCGAGGAGACCCTCGACCGATTCAGCCTCGGCATGCTAGACCTGCGCACCCGCGCCCAGATCGAAAAGCTGTTCTGGAGCATAGCCCGCGAGGTGGGGCAGATGGCCGAAGGGCTCAAACACGCCCCCGAAGAGCTCCGCAAGGTGGCCCGCATAACCCCCGACAAGTATTTCTGCAACTTCTCGCTCTTCCAGAGCCTCACCGACTCGTGGGCCATCGACCAGATATTCCCCATCATGCCCATCAGCCGCCTCGACGAGCGCCCCTCGCGCACCTGCACCATCCAGGACATGACCTGCGACTCCGACGGCAAGATAGCCACCTTCATCACCAACCACGGCACCCAGAGCGCCCTGCCCGTCCACCCCGTCAAGCCCGGCGAGCCATATTATCTCGCAGTGTTTCTCGTGGGAGCCTATCAGGAGATCCTCGGCGACATGCACAATCTCTTCGGCGACACCAACGCCGTGCATATATCGGTGTATAAAGACCGCTATGAGATCGACCGCGTGATCGACGGCGAGACCGTGGCCGAGGTGCTCGACTATGTGCAGTTCAACGCCAAGCGCCTCGTGCGCAACGTCGAGACATGGGTCACCGCCTCCATGAAAGCCGGACGCATATCGCCCGAGGAGGGTCGCGAATTTCTGTCAAACTATCGCTCGGGCCTCTATGGCTACACCTATCTCGAGACCGACTGATCCCATAGCCGCGACAGCCGCCGACAGCCGCCGCTGGATGATGCGCCTCGCCTTCCGGGGCGAGCCATTCCACGGCTGGCAGCGGCAGCCCGGAGCCATATCGGTGCAGCAGGTGGTGGAGGAAGCCCTCGCCACCATCCTGCGCCGTCCGGCCCCGGTGGCCGTCACCGGCGCCGGGCGCACCGACGCCGGAGTCAACGCCTCGATGATGCCCGCCCACTTCGACGCCCACCTCCCTATGGCGCCCGAAGCCCTCGTGCGCGCCCTCAACTCGATCCTCGGCCCCGACATAGCCGTGGAGGAGATAGTGGGAGTCCACCCCGACGCCCACGCACGCTTCGACGCCACCTCGCGCACCTACCACTACTATGCCGTCGGCGCAAAAAGCCCCTTTGTCTACCCCCTGACATGGCGCGCCCCCGCCACCCTCGACTACGACGCCATGAACCGCGCCGCAGCCATCCTGCTCCGCACCTCCGACTTCACATCATTCTCCAAGCTCCACACCGACGCCAAGACCAACATCTGCCGGGTGACACGCGCCGAGTGGAATCCCCACACCCGGCGGCCGCGGCATGACATTTGTAATCACCGCCGACCGCTTCCTGCGCAACATGGTGCGCGCCATCGTCGGCACCCTTGTCGACGTGGGACGCGGCAAGCTGTCCGACATCGGCTTTGCCGAGATCATCGAGGCGCGCGACCGTTGCGCCGCCGGCACCTCCATGCCCCCCCAGGCCCTCTTCCTCGCCCGCGTCACCTACCCCTACCTCCCCTGGTAATCCCCCGCCCCGCCAGTCAGTCATGGCCCGCAATAAAAACGCTCTCCTACGCTACCGCACCATCGACCGGTGTCTGCGCAACACCTCGCGCCGCTGGACCCTCGCCGACCTGGTCGACGCCTGCAGCGACGCTCTCTATGAATATGAAGGGAAGCCCGACCTCGTGAGCACACGCACCGTGCAGCTCGACCTGCAGATAATGCGGTCGGACCGTCTCGGCTACGAAGCCCCCATCGAGGTCTACGACCGCAAATATTACCGCTATGCCGACCCCGATTATTCGATCAACAACCGCCCGCTGTCGCAGCACGACATCGATCTGCTCTCGCGCACCATCGACCTCCTGAGGCAGTTTGACGAATTTGACACCTACCATGAGATGGCCGACGTCGTAAACCGCCTGCAGGACAAAGTGGCATCCGCCGGAAGCCGGCGCCCCATAGTCGACTTCGAGCGCAATCCCAACCTGCGCGGCCTGCGCCACCTCACACCCCTCTACGACATCATCGCCTCCCGCACCACCGTCGCATCGACTACCGCCCCTTCGGGTCCGACACCACCCGCACCTTTATCCTCTACCCCCATCTGCTCAAAGAATACCGCAACCGGTGGTTTCTCTTCGGGACGCGCACATCCGACATGCGCATATTCAACCTCGCCCTCGACCGCATCGAATCATTCCACACCCTCCCCGACATCCCCTATCGCGACAATCCCCGCTTCGGCCCCGACTATTTCGACGATATGGTGGGAGTGACCAAAGACACACGCATGCGTCCACGCCGCATAGTGGTGAAAGCCTTTGCCGCTCAAGCCGGCTACATCATCACCAAACCGATCCACGCATCACAGCGCCTCGTCGACACCGACCCCGCCGACGGTTCAATGACCTTTGAGCTCCAGGCGGTGATCAACTACGAGCTTATAGCCCTCCTTCTGACCTACGGCGCCGACATCCGGGTGCTCCATCCACCGTCGCTCGCCGCCACAATGCGCGACACCCTCCTCGCTGCCGCCGCCCGCTACACCCCCTGAAAATATGCTCAACAACATATCGGTGGATAGGGAGAAGTCGGGGAAAAGTGCGTACCTTTGCCCCAAATTGTGATTTTCGTAATCACTGCTTTTCTATTTACGTTTTCATCTATTATCTTTCACTGAAATGGTCAATTCCCTTTTCTGGATTGTCCCCGGCGCATCGCTTCTGGCGCTCGTTCTGGCGTGGTATTTCTACCGCGACATGATGAAGCAGAGCGAGGGCACCGAGACAATGGCACGCATCGCCAGTCATGTGAGGCGCGGTGCCATGTCGTATCTCCGGCAGCAATACAAGATTGTAGGCGTGGTATTTATCATCCTCGCCATCGTTTTCGCCATCATGGCCTACGGCTTCCAGCTCCAAAATGCCTGGGTGCCGGTAGCGTTTCTGACCGGCGGCTTCTTCTCAGGTCTGTCGGGCTTCCTCGGCATGAAGACAGCCACCAATGCCTCGGCGCGCACCGCCAATGCCGCCCGTGAAAGCCTCAACGGAGGCCTCAGAGTGGCGTTCCGCTCCGGAGCCGTGATGGGTCTGGTGGTGGTGGGCCTCGGCCTCCTCGACATCTCCATCTGGTATCTTATCCTCAACTGGTGTGTCGACAATGCCAATCCTCTCCAGAAAATGACCATGATCACCACCACCATGCTCACCTTCGGCATGGGCGCGTCGACCCAGGCGCTCTTTGCCCGCGTGGGTGGCGGCATCTACACCAAGGCAGCCGATGTCGGCGCCGACCTTGTGGGTAAGGTCGAGGCCGGCATCCCCGAAGATGATCCCCGCAACCCCGCAACCATCGCCGACAATGTGGGCGACAATGTGGGCGACGTTGCCGGCATGGGTGCCGACCTCTACGAGAGCTATTGCGGCTCTATCCTCGCCACTGCCGCCCTCGGCGCTGCTGCCTTCATGCAGGCCGAGACTCCCGATCCGGTGATGCAGATGAAAGCGGTGATAGCCCCTATGCTCATTGCAGCCGTGGGCATTGTGCTCTCGATCATAGGCATCTTTGCCGTCCGCACCAAGGAAAATGCCACCATGAAAGATCTGCTCGGCTCGCTTAGCCTCGGCACCAATCTCAGCTCGGCCATGATCGTGGCCGCCACCTTTGCCATACTCTACTGGCTCGGAATCACCAACTGGGCCCTGATCGGATGCTCGGTTGTGGTGGGTCTGCTCGTGGGCATCATCATAGGCCGCGCCACTGAATATTATACCTCGCAGAGCTACACCCCCACCAAGAAACTGGCCGAAGCCGGCACCACCGGCCCCGCCACTGTGATCATCTCGGGCGTAGGCCTCGGCATGGTATCGACCGCCATCCCCGTCATCGCCGTGGTGTGTGGCATTATCCTCAGCTACTGGTTTGCATCGGGCCTCGACTTCTCCAATGTGGGTATGGGCCTCTACGGCATAGGCATAGCCGCCGTAGGCATGCTCTCGACTCTCGGCATCACCCTCGCCACCGACGCCTACGGCCCCATTGCCGACAATGCCGGCGGCAACGCCGAGATGAGCGGTCTGGGCGAAGGCGTGCGCAAGCGCACCGATGCTCTCGACTCGCTGGGCAACACCACCGCCGCCACCGGCAAAGGCTTTGCCATCGGCTCGGCCGCCCTCACCGGCCTCGCCCTCCTCGCCTCCTACATTGAGGAGATCCGCATCGGCCTCGACCGCCTCGGCACTACATTCATCGAGATAGGCGACCGCGCCATTGCCCTCCACGATGCCACCTTTACCGACTTCATGACCTACTTTGAGGTCAATCTGATGAGCCCCAAGGTGCTCTCGGGCATGTTTATCGGCTCGATGATGGCATTCCTTTTCTGCGGCCTCACCATGAACGCCGTGGGCCGTGCCGCAGCCCATATGGTCGACGAAGTGCGCCGCCAGTTCCGCGAGATCAAGGGCATCCTCGAAGGCAAAGCCGAACCCGACTATGCCCGCTGCGTGCAGATCTCTACCAAGGGCGCCCAGAAAGAGATGGTGTTTCCCTCGGTGCTCGCCATCATTGCCCCGATCCTGACCGGACTCATCTTCGGCGTACCGGGCGTGATCGGCCTCCTCGTGGGCGGCCTGTCGGCTGGCTTCGTGCTCGCCATCTTCATGGCCAACTCAGGCGGCGCATGGGATAACGCCAAGAAATATATCGAAGAGGGCAACTTCGGCGGCAAAGGCTCGGAAGTGCACCGCGCCACCGTGGTGGGCGACACCGTAGGCGATCCGTTCAAAGACACATCCGGCCCCTCGCTCAACATCCTCATCAAGCTCATGAGCATGGTGGCCATAGTGATGGCCGGCCTCACAGTGAGCTGGAGCCTCTTCTGATCCGGACACCACTCACCTTACCTCCCCCACTACGGGCGGCGCGATTTCCGCACAGAGCGGCATCGCGCCGCCCGCGTCATATCCACCCCCCCCGATGACAAATTGAAAGCAGCCGGGGCTGATTTAACATTTTTTAGCACCAATAAAAGATGCTTTTTAGCGGGAATTGTTGCTATATTTGTGGTGTGAAACGGACGCACCCGGCGCCCGGAAAAAACAAAGAATACCAAATCAAATCAAAGAGCGACACTTTGACAGCCCAGCAGCCCTGACGATGAAAAAGTGGCGCCCGATACCATCGAAAGATAACCAATCACCCAATCCAACGAGTTATGGATATTAATCAAGTAATGAGCTCGCTTGAGCTCAAGCACCCCGGCGAGAAAGAATATCTGCAGGCAGTGCGCGAAGTCCTTCTTTGTGTTGCCGATGTCTACAATCAGCACCCCGAATTTGAGAAGGCCAAGATCATAGAGCGTATGGTAGAGCCCGACCGCATCTATACCTTCCGCGTAACCTGGACCGACGACCGCGGTGAGGTGCAGAACAACATCGGCTACCGCGTACAGTTCAACAACGCCATCGGCCCGTACAAGGGAGGTATCCGCTTCCATGCTTCTGTCAACCTCTCCATCCTCAAGTTCCTCGGCTTCGAGCAGACCTTCAAAAACGCTCTCACCACCCTCCCCATGGGCGGCGCCAAGGGCGGCTCCGACTTCTCGCCCCGCGGCAAGAGCGATGCCGAGATCATGCGCTTCTGCCAGGCCTTCATGCTTGAGCTCTGGAAAAACATCGGTCCCGACCGTGACGTGCCCGCCGGCGACATAGGCGTAGGCGGTCGTGAGGTAGGCTATATGTACGGCATGTACAAAAAGCTCTGCAACCAGTGCGACGGCTCGATGACCGGCAAGGCTCTCGAATTTGGCGGCTCACGCATCCGCCCTGAGGCTACCGGTTTTGGCGCTCTCTACTTTGTTCAGAATATGCTCGCCATGAAGGGCGACGACATCAAGGGCAAGACCATCGCCGTCAGCGGCTTCGGCAATGTTGCATGGGGCGCTGTGACCAAAGCCACCGAGCTCGGCGCCAAGGTTGTGACCATCTCCGGCCCCGACGGATACATCTATGATCCCGAAGGTGTAAGCGGCGACAAGATCGACTACATGCTCGAGCTCCGCGCTTCGGGCGAGGACATCGTTGCCCCCTATGCCGAGAAATATCCCGAAGCTACATTCTTTGCCGGCCGTCGTCCGTGGGAGCAGAAGGTCGACATCGCTCTCCCCTGCGCCACCCAGAACGAGGTGAGCGGCGAGGATGCCAAAAACATCATCGCAAACGGTGTGGGCATCGTGGCCGAGGTTTCCAACATGGGTTGCACCCCCGAGGCTATCGACGCTTTCATTGCCGCCGGTCTGACCTACGCTCCCGGCAAGGCTGTCAACGCAGGCGGTGTGGCCACCTCTGGTCTTGAGATGACTCAGAACGCCATGCACCTCCAGTGGAGCGCCGCCGAAGTCGACGCCAAGCTCCATACCATCATGAGCGACATCCACACCCAGTGTGTGACCTACGGCACTGAGCCCAACGGCTACATCAACTACATGAAGGGCGCCAACATCGCCGGCTTCATGAAGGTGGCAAACGCCATGATGGGTCAGGGCGTGATGTAATCCCCCCATCTACAAATCCGACTTTCAACCAATCAGGCCGCCCGGACTATTCCAGACGGCCTGATTGCTGTTATTTTTCATCTATGCGGCAGGAGATCAGTCGTCAGCAAGGAGCGCATCGAGCCACGGCATCACCCATTCGGTCTTGAAATAATGGTGGGGCGGATCGACATTGGCCAACCGGAAAAACTCGTCGCGGTCAATGCCCGAAGGCATCTCCTCAAGAGCAACACGCGCCGACGGATCGGCATACTTGGCATAGTGGTAATAGGTGAACGCATCGGGGGCGCCGGCCTTGGCAAAGGCATCGGAAATGATGCGGAAATCGCGATCCATGCCCCCCTCGGTGCATATCACAGGGCGTGGAGCGAGAGCCGCCACTATGTCGGGGAAGTCAAAGGTGGTGAGAAAGTCGGGAATCAGATGCTCGATATTGTTGGGGAATGGTCGGGCGCCGTTTTCGCCGGGCTTGTTCATGGTGAGAGCGCGCTCGCGGGTACGGCACAGGAAGTCGTTGTAGACAAACGCATGGATCGACGGATCGAGCAACCCCATCACCATCAGCGGCTCGGTGCCGAGCGAGAATCCGCTCACAATGATGCGGTCGGGGCGTATCTGCGGATGAGTCTTCATCCAGTCGAGCACCACCTTGTCCTGCCACGATGTGAGGCCCAGATAGCTCCAGCCCAGTTCGAGCAGAAAGCGCGACGACGCCACATAATCGGCATACCCGTCGTCGCTCAGCTCGCCGCACGACGGATTGTCGACCGCCACAGCCACAAGACCTTTGCGCACAAAGTGGAGAGCCATGGCGCTCTTGCCCGGCTCGGCTTCCGGCTCCCCTTCGAGCGAGTAATTGCCGCGGCGCTCTCCGGCAAGCAGCTCCTTGGTCTGACCGAAGCCGGGGATACACATCACCGCCGGGGCTTGCAGAGCCCCGCCTCGGAGAGTATCCGGAATAAGCACATAGAAGGCCACACCGGCACTGTCGACAGGATACGATATCCACTTCTCGATGGTATAACCGTCGCGGCGGCGCTCCAGAGCCTTGACCGGCGGCATGACCTCCGCCTCGGGATGCTTCATGATGCGGGCCATAGCTTCCGACATCTGCTTCTGCCATGCCGCGAAGCTGTCGGCTGGCATATCTTCATGATAAGTAAGAGTGGGAGCGGCACGCTTCATCAGCCCCTCGACAGTGTGGCGGGTGCTCTGAGCCTTTGCCACGACAAGCATGAGCGCGGCAAGCGAAATTAATAGGAATCGACGGATATTCATGATAATGGTTGTGACTGTTGACAAGGAGAGGAATATGCAGTGGGTGTTGTAAAAAAACTCAAGGCGTGAGAAGTTCGTGGTAGTTACACCGCAACAGATTGCCGTCGGAATCGCGCAGATGCATACCATTGCCCTCGCAGTATCGCCACATCTTACAGTCGGCACACTCCCCTTTTTTCATCCAGGAGCGGTCGCGGTATTCCTTGAAGCCGTTTTCCCATACGGTCATGAAATCGTCGCGGTAGATATTGCCCTGGTGAAAGTCCGAGCGTATGCTCGCGCAGGCCGAGATGGAGCCGTCGACAAGTATCGAGCCGGTATTCACTCCTGCCGAGCACCCGAAGAAATGGTCGCGCACATCCCCTTCGTAGTCGCCCAAAAAGCCCTCGCAGCAATACGAGGCCTTGATGCGCCCCTCAGCCCGGGTGGTCTTGATAAACTCCATCAGGCTGCGGTATTGGTCAGGCGTGAGTTGCAGATCGGGCTGACCTGCCGCACGCCCCACCGGAAATATCGTGAATAGGCGCCAGGCCTTGGCTCCCGCGTCGATGAGCTGCTCCTTGAGCTCAGGAAGCTGGTCGATATTACGCTTGTTGACACAGGTTATGGCATCCCAGGCAAGCTCGGGGCAACGCGCAATGGCGCGGATGGCATTCATGGCGCGGTCGAAACTCTGCGGGTGGTTGCGGAGCCAATTATGGGAGTCGGCAAGGCCGTCGATACTCACCGAGATACTTCTGAGTCCGGCGCGGCGCAGCGACTGCAGACGTGCATCGGAGAGCGCGAGTCCGTTGGTCACAATGCCCCACGGGTACTCGCGGCGGTATAGCTCGCGACCTATATCTTCCAGATCCTTTCTTACCAGAGGCTCCCCTCCCGAAATGATCACCAGCACATGGTGTGGATCGACATGGGGCGTGATGCTGTCGAGAGCCTTGAAGAAGTCGGCTGCAGGCATATCGGGAATATCAGTCGACGCCTTGCAGTCGCTCCCACAGTGCAGACAGTTGACATTGCACCTTTGGGTCGACTCCCAGAAGAGAGTGCGGAGCTCGTGTCGCTCCACATTTATCTTGCGCTTACGGCGCATCACCTCGAGGGCGAGCCGACGCCGCATCGAGATATCCGACACATCTTTCATTGCTTGCCGGCCTCCTCGCCAGCGGGCGCCTCGCGCAGTTTGAAATCAACTGTGGCCTCGGCTTTGCCTTCATACCAGTCATGGTCGCCGCCGGCATATTTGAGCTCAACCTCCGTGGAGTCGGGCAGATAATGGCCGGTCGGGTCGTCGCACACCACTCTCACCTTATATGTGAGCCAGCCATTTTTCGACAGCAGATAGCTACCGTTAGCTCCTGTGGTGATGGTGTCCGATCCTCCGGGACCGGTATAGAACTGGCCTTTACTCTCATGAAGCCTTACCATGATGCGGGCACCGGCCACAGGCTTGTCGGCCTCATCAGTCACGATGCCGCTTATCTTGAAATCGCCGTAAGGCGATCCATACATATCGGCCTGTGAGCTGCATGCCGAAAAACCGAGCATCGACACTATGGCTGAAAGCAGAGTGCCAAATATTGCTGTAAGTCTATTTTTCATAGCTATCAAGGTGTAAGTTGATCATGGTCATTCCTTGTCAGGATTTTGGCGCAACTTGAAATCGGCTTTCACCGTAGCGGTGCCCATATCCCACATGCCGTCGCGGCCCTCATATTTGAGAACACAATCGGTGGAGTCAGAAGCATAGGCTCCCGACGGATCATCGCATACAATGCGGATCGAGGGTTCCGCCCCACTCCCGCCTTCGCGCTCATAGCGGCCTTGATTATCGGTATAGGTGGTGTCGGAGGCATTTGGAAAATACAGATATTGCCCATCTGCCTTGTACTTTCTGACGACTATGCGGGCACCCTTGACAGGAGCGCCATCGACGTCGGTCACGAGACCGCTCACCTTGTAGCTGCCGTGGGGCGAGCCATACATCAGTGGGATATCTTCGGGATTGTCGCCTTCGGAGCAACTTGAGAAGCCGAGCATCACGAGCATACCCGACAGCATCATGTTGATTAGATTAAGAAAAGCTTGTTTCATGTGTAGATAGTGATAATGATGATTGGATTGAGTTATCGGCGGCAAAATTAACAATTATTTCCACAAAAACAAAAAAAAAAAGCGTCTGCCCCAATATCTCATTGAGGCAGACGCCAGGGATATAATTAATACTAACCCTATATTGCTTGGATTACATTATCAGTTGCCGAGCACACCTTGAAGGTTGAACTTGGCAAACTCAAGGTCGTTGGCAGCCTGCTTGGCGAGGTTCTGGTCGAGCTTGATGGCCTGACGCAGGTTGGAGGTCACGAGCTGGCTGTTGTTGGTGCGGGCACCGAGGATAGCGGTGAGGTAGTAGGTCACTGCGTCGGGCTCGGTGATCGAAGCGAGGGTAGAGCGGGCTGCGCCGTAGTCCTTCACGATGATCTGCGAGAGAGCGGCATTGTTGCTCTTGCTGTCGCCAAATGCCTTTACGGCTGCTGCAGCATCGCCCTGCTTGAGGTAGTAGACACCGAGAGCGTCGCCGAGCTCCTTGAGGCCGCCGGCATTGCCGAAGGCACGGTTGGCAGCGGCATAGTCACCCTCCATGAGAGAGATGAGACCGAGGTTCATCTGAGCTTCGGCAGCGGCGGGAGCATACTGGGCGGCGCGGGTGAAGCAAGCCTTGGCTGCTTCGATGTTGCCGGCCTGATACTGTACCATGCCGAGGTTGTTCCAGGTGCGGAAGTCGTTGGAGTAAAGTTCGGTAGCCTTCTTGTAGATGGCAGCCTGACGGGCAGGATCCTCGGTGAGGGTTGCAGCGTAGAGGATTTCGTCTACAGAGAGAGCGGCGGGATCGTTGTCAAAGAAAGCGTTGATCTGCTCATCGCTCTTGCCGATAACATTGACAGAAGCGGTAAGACGCGAGTAGCGGAGCTGGGGAAGAATGGTCTCGGCGAGGGTCTCGAAGACGTTGGAGAGATTGTGGATCTCACGTTCGCGCTGTTCGGGATCCTTGTACATCGAAAGAACAGAGAGGATGAGCTCCTTGTCCTGGATGTTGGAAGCCTCGACGAGCTTCTTGAAGCCTTCCCAGTCCTCGGCGGTAAACTGCTTGGTGATTTCGCCGAAGTCGGTGATTGCCTCTTTCTTCAGCTTCTTGGTGAGGTAGTCGTTGGTGGTCGACTCACGACGCTGGGCCAGCTTGTTGTTGAACTCCCAGGGGCCGTCGGGCGAAGCGTAGGAGGAGATGTTGATATCCTCAATCACGCGGGAGGTATCGGCAGCTGCGTTCTTCAGGTCAGAGTTGAACGACTCCATCTGGGCGGTGGTCAGCTGATTGTTGCGGATGTTGGCCTGATTGATGAGGAAGAGAATGTCGGCGGTATACTTCTCGTTGATGATGCGCTGGAACTTGTCGGGAGCGAGTGCGGGATCAACTGTGCCGGCATCGGCGAGAGCGGCGGTGGCGATCACGCCGTTGGCAACCTTCACGCGGGGAAGTGCGTAGGTCTTCTTGCCCTGAGTCACATTGAAGTCAAGGAAGAGCTCGCTCTTCTGCATGGCGGGCTGATAGGTGAAGTTGACGGGGATGGCATAGGAGCCGCCGTTGTTGTAGGGCACTACAGTGGCGTTGCCGCGCACCTTTTCGCCCTGGAAACGGTAGGGGGTGGAAGTAGCCTCACCACCGGCATATACGAGCACGGGGGTAACGGTGACTTCGGCATTCTTCTTGAAGAACTTGGCGGGCACGTTGGCGGTGACCACGGCAGGCACCTGGGTGCCCACTACTTCGAGGGGATTCGGGTTGGTAGTGAAGTAGTCAGCTGCAAACTGGCTCATCTTCTTGTTACAGCCCGTCAGCATCATGATGGCGCCTACGAAAAGCAGAGCGCGGCTGAAGAGTCTTTTCATAATCGTTAAAACGTGAAAAAGATATATTAGATATTTAATTGATTGCGATGAATGGCAACGGATGCTCCGCGGGCGGAGCTAATTGTCTGCAAAGATATATATTTTATGTGGTATGTCAAAAAGTTTTTTTGACCTGCCTGCGCTCTATTTGCTTTTACTGCCATACAATTTTTTCAACCCGCAGGCGTTGTCATTGTATGGACCAGTCAGAAATGCCGGCGATCTCGCCGTTTGCCTCACCTCTTTACGTTATGCCCAAGCCGGTGGGTTCGGCTTGCAATATGGCGTGTAAGTATTGCTATTATCTGGAGAAAAAGAAGTATTACGACTCCGGCGACCCCGCCATCTTATGAGCGAGGCTACCCTTGAGGAGTTTATCAGACAGTATATCGGCGCAACCACTACCCCGAGGTCAATTTCACATGGCACGGAGGCGAAGCCACCATGCGCCCCATCAGCTTCTACCGCAAGGCCCTCGAGCTTCAGGCCCGGTATGGCCGCGGCCGAAATATCGTCAACTGTTTCCAGACCAACGGCACTCTGCTCACCCCCGAGTGGTGCCGGTTTTTCAAGGAAAATAATTTTCTGGTAGGTGTGTCGATAGACGGCCCCCAGGATATCCACGACGAGTTCCGTCGCCTGAAAAACGGCGCGCCTTCTTGGCGCAAGGTGATGGCCGGAATTGACATGCTCAAAGCCCACGGAGTGGAGTGGAATGCCATGGCGGTGGTCAATGATTTTGTGGCCGACTATCCCGAAGATTTCTACGACTTCTTCAAGAGCATAGGGTGCGGTTTCATTCAGTTTGCCCGATAGTGGAGCGTGTGGCCGAGGCCGACCGTGGTCTATGCTCGGTGGGGATGCGCGGCGAGCTTACCGACTTCTCGGTCACCCCCGCCCAGTGGGGCGAGTTTCTGTGCCGGTTGTTCGACCGATGGGTGTGGCAGGATGTAGGCAAGGTGTTCATACAGATTTTCGACGCCACTCTCGCCAACTGGGTGGGCGTGGCTCCGGGCATCTGCTCAATGGCCCCCCGATGCGGCCATGCCGCCGCCATGGAATACAACGGCGACCTCTACTCCTGCGACCACTTCGTGTTTCCCGAATACCGGTTGGGCAATATCCACCGCTCCACCATAGCCGAGATGATGGCCTCGGAGCGCCAGAGAGCTTTTGGCGCCGCCAAGCGCGACAGCCTGCCCCGCCAGTGCCGCGAGTGCCGGTGGCTTCAGGCGTGCAATGGCGAGTGTCCGAAAAAACCGATTTTGCACCACACCCGACGGCGAGCCGGGCCTCAATTATCTCTGTGCCGGCTACCACCGCTTTTTCAGCCATGTGGCCCCGTATATGGACTGGATGAAAGAGGCCCTCAGTCGCGAGGAAGCCCCGCCGGAATCATGGACACACCTCTGGCCGAAGAGGCCCGACGGCGCACCGCGGCCTACGACTGACCCTCATCCCCCTTGTCGAGATGGAGCAGCTCCCTGAATAGCGCCACAGTGGCCGGATCGCCCGAATACTTGCCCCTGTCCTCGCTCAGCTTGCAGGTGTCGGAATAGAAGGGCCACGACTCGGTGATCTTCACCGAGGTGAGCTTGATCACTATGTTCATGGGGCGCAGACCCGGAAAGTCGTTGGTAAAATGAGTGCCTATGCCAAATGAGGGCTGGCAACGGCTCTCTGCATAACGCTGGATGGCTATGGCACGCTGAGTGTCGAGCCCGTTGCTGAACACCACTTGCTTCGACCGCGGATCGATATGGAGCGACTTATACTTGTCGGTAATGAGATCGAGCTGCTCGAAGTCGTCGCCGCTGTCTACCCTCAGCCCCTTGAACATATTGGCGAAATCTTCCGAGAAATTGAGGCTGAAAATGCGCACCCGTAGGTGTCGTAGAGATATGTGCCGAGGGCCCCGCGGTAGGTGTTGCTCCATGCCTTCATGGCCAGATGGTTGGCCATCAGCGGGCCATACATCCCGGCTATCGCCGCCACAAACTCATGGGCCATGGTGCCGATAGGCGTGAGATCATATTTCATCGCAAGATACACATTGCTGGTGCCGGCGAGACGCCCGGGCCCGTGGCCATAGTCGCGCGAGCATTGGGCCATAGCTCTGACAGCTGTGTCCTGGGCCTCAAACGAAGCGCGGCGACGGGTGCCCATATCGCTGAACACACACCCTTCGGCTATCAGGGCGCAGGCCTTGTCGTAGGAGCGGTCGTAGAATGGGGCGCAATCTATCTTGCCGTCCTGCCCGGTCATGATGTAGTAAAGCTCCGACACAATGGCCAGCACTTTCACCTCAAGCAATATGGCGCTGCTCCATGCCCCCTCGAATCCTATTGAGAGATGCCCCTCAGCGTCCTGAGTGGCTGTGACGAGGGTGTGGTCGTAGCGGAATCCCTTCAGATAGCTGTAAAACCACTCCGGGATGTAGCGGCACCGGCGCCGCATGAAGTCGATTTCGGCCTCGGTGATTGTCACCGACTCCAGCATTTTCACCTGTCGCATCACCTCGCGGCAAATCCGGGTGGATACACCGTGTTGTTGCGGTCGAAGAAGCTGTATTTGACGCGGGTGCGCGGGTAGTTTTCGATCACCGCGCAACACATGGTGAACTTATATAGATCGTCGTCGGTGAAGTGGTTGATTATCTGTCGCATTTCAAATTATTACGGGCTATGAAACTATCGAGAGCAGCGCCGCCGTCGAGCGATGGCGAAAAGCGGGTGAGCACCCTCAACGCCTCCGCGCCGAAGAGTCGTGCGGCATCGGCTAAGGTGTTGAGCACACACACGTCGCCCGCTATGCCGCATATATCAATGTCCGTTATGCCGGCCTGCTCCACTATCTTCTTAACATCTGCAGCCCCAAGGGGGTTCCGGAACACGGAATATTCGTCGGTATCGGCCGAGGTACCCTTATGGACCACCGTCACATTGCCCGATGTGAGGTAGAGCGGATCGACCAACGCCGGCCAGATGGCTGCACCTACCGTGTCGGCCACACAATGGCGCGGCCACTCCCCTCCTTTGTCGGTAAAGGAGCTGTGGAAAAACGGATGATGGTCGGCCGTCACTACTTTTGCGGCATAAGCGCCGTCGGTCGCGAGCAGATAGGCCGCGAGAGCATCCATAGCCTCGGCAGCCCCGTCTACAGGCAGGGTGCCGCTTATAAAGTCGACCTGAGGATCGACTATCATCAACATGCGCATGATCTTGATTATACTTTACCTGACGGGGGGAAGCGGCAGGAGGTCAGTCTTCCGAATAGTGGCGGAGCACTCGCCGGTAGCTATTGAATATCTTTGATTTAGACACGAAGCCGAGATAGCGCCCCTCGGCATCTACCACAGGCAGATTCCACGCACCTGTGTCGTCGAAAAGCTTCATGACTTTCTCCATCGGGTCGGCCTCCTCGATCTTGCCGGGGGGCATCGACATGAACTGGCTCACGTGCATACGCCGGTAGAGATCGGGGCGGAACATGATGTTGCGTATCTCGTCGAGCATCACCACACCCACAAACTTACCGTCGGCGTCGATCACCGGAAAGAGGTTGCGGTTGCTCCGCGAGATCACCGACACCATCGACCTCAGATCCATGTCGGGGGTGACCGACAGAAAGTCGGTCTCGATCACATTGTTGACCTTGAGCAGGGTGAGCACCGCCTTGTCCTTGTGGTGGGTGAGCAGCTCGCCTCGCTGGGCCAGACGCATGGCATAGATCGAATAAGGCTCAAACACTTTGATGGTGATATAGCTCAGGCCGGCCACAATGAGCAGCGGAAGGAACAGCTCGTAGCCGCCGGTGAGTTCGGCTGTGAGAAATATTGCCATGAGTGGGGCGTGCATCACTCCCGCCATAACCCCCGCCATGCCCATGAGGGCGAAGTTCTTGACCGAGAGGTCGAGGCCAAAGAGATTGTTGAGAAGGAATGCGAAGAAAAATCCCGCCATGCACCCTACGTAGAGCGACGGCGCGAAGGTGCCGCCCACGCCGCCGCCGCCATTGGTGGCCGAGGTGGCAAACGACTTGGTCACTATCAGGCAGGCTATGAATGAGAGCAGAAACCACACATTGCCCCCCTCGCTGTAAAATATCGAGCCATCGACTATAGAGCTCACATTACCCGACAGAAGCTCGATTATCGAGGTATAGCCCTCGCCATAGAGCGGCGGGAAGATAAAGATGAGCAGCGCCAGGATTGAACCGCCGAGTATGAGCTTTTTCCATGGCGAAGCCAGACGCGAGAAGATATTCTCCATCATGTTCATGGAGCGGGTGAAATAGAGGCTCACAAGGCCGCAGAATGCGCCGAGAAGGGCTGCGTAGGGGATGCGCTGGGCCACGAAAGGCTCGCTCTGGGCAAAGAAAAACTCCGCTTCATAGCCCGTGAAGATATATGCTATCGTGGCACCTGCCACCGACGACAGGAGAAGGGGCATGACCGACACAGTGGTGAGGTCGATCATCAGCACCTCTATGGTAAAAAGCAATCCCGCTATCGGAGCCTTGAAGATGCCGGCTATACCGGCTGCCGCGCCGCAGCCCACCAGAATCATCAGGATGCGGGGAGACAGGCGGAACACTCGTCCGAGATTCGACCCTATGGCCGAGCCGGTGAACACTATAGGGCCTTCGGCTCCGACCGATCCACCGAAGCCAATGGTGATCGACGAGGCCACAAGGCTGCTCCACATATTGTGGCGCTTGAGCCGGCTCTTGTTCTGCGAGATGGCATAGAGCACCTTGGTGACACCATGGGAGATGTTATCGCGCACCACATATCTCACGAAAAGACTCGCGATGAGGATGCCCGCCATGGGATAGAGCAGATAGAGCCAGTTGCCGCGCGTGACCGACAGAAACTGGGTGAGAAACGACGATATATAGTAGATCAGCGAGCGGAGAATGAGTGCGGCCACTCCCCCGAGTATGCCTACCAGAAGCGATAGGAATATCACGAAGGTGCGCTCCTTGATATGCTTTTTCGCGCCAGAGCACAATGGCAAGCAACCCCTGCCGCCATGCGTCGGCAATCCCTCCCTGAATCCGGCCGTCGGTGTCGGGCATCGGGCCGGAATTGGGAGTTGATGATGATGTCGTGGTGGTTTCGTTCATAAGCCTTTTCCTGCTGCAACAGTGTGAATGGTATGGAATATTATCTTCATGTCGATGATGAATCCAGCATTTTCGAGGTAGAGGAGATCAAACGGCAACCGCTCTACCATCTCGTCGATGCTTGAAGCGTAGCCGTAGCGCACCATTCCAAGCGAGGTGATCCCCGGCCTCATCTGGTGGACAAGTGTGTAGAGGGGTGCGACCCGGGCCAGACATTCGGCAAAAAACGGGCGCTCAGGGCGTGGCCCTACAATCGACATATCTCCTCTCAACACATTGATAAATTGCGGCAACTCGTCGAGACGGTACTTGCGGAGTAAGCGCCCCAGAGGGGTGACGCGCGGATCACCGTCGGCCGAGAGTGCCGGCCCGCTCCTGTCTTCGGCTCCGTCGACCATGGTGCGGAGCTTGATCATGTAGAAAGGTCGGCGGTGAAGCCCTACACGGCGCTGCAGATAAAATGCCGGTCCTGGCGAAGTGAGCTTAACGGCCACCGCAAGCAGGAGCACCAGTGGGGCTGTGACCACCGCAGCCGCCGTGCCGGCCACCACATCGCCTACCCGCTTGAAGTTGCGGGCCGAAGGGGTGAGTCCTCCCCGCGACAGGTCGGGATAGGGGCGCGCTCCGAGGTCAACATGTCGGGAGCGTCGCGATGTCAGCGGTGTATGCCCCCGGTCAAGATAGATGGGCATACCGGCGGGTAGAAGTGTCGCTACAGCCGGCATCAGCTCCTCAAGCGGCTGCCCCGTAGCCTGACGGAGCAGGAAGCAGTCGATCTGCCCGGCCTCTGCCGCCTTGAGAGCCTCTTCTGCACTCCCGGTCATGACTATGGTCATGCGCCCCTTGCTCTGACAATGGTGAGGCAGATTGGTCGGACACCCCACTGCCACTTCGGCTGTACGGCATATGATCTGTCCCCTGCGGAAGCGTCTGATCACCCGTGTGAGAAGGATAAAACGCGGTATGTAGACCACCGTCAGCAGCAACCCGAAGAGCGACCCGAGCAGCAGATAGTCGTCGGCCAGACGAGGGGTGAGATCATTGAGCAACATCGCCATCAGCACCAGCATGGTGCCCGCAAACGCCGTTGTGGCGGTGGATATAAGAGTGGATATGCGCGAGCAGCTGAGCGGAGCTGCATAGTAGCCTGAAAGCCAGTAGAGAGCAAGCATCACGGGCGGGAAGAGCATCTGCGATGCCAGCACCTTGGGCGAGCAGAGGAAAGCTCCTGCCGAGTCAAAGCCTGTGCCTACGATATGATAGCGCACCACATCGAATATCAGCCATGCCACCGACACCGACAGCCAGTCGATAGCCACGCTGCTACAGCGCAGCCTCCGGGTAGCGGCTGAGTGTGACAATGGGGATGGGCCGTGGCTCATATCGGGCGCGTTTCAGGTCAAGGACGGATGATCTTGAACACTCCTCCCGCCGAGATCTTTATCACCGACGAGGGGCGCGACACTCCGGCATCGCCGCGGCGGTAGCGCGCCACATAGTCGGCCTTGGCAAGGAAGGCCGGGTCGATGTCGCTGAACGACGCAGGGGTGGGAGCGCCGCTGAAATTGGCCGAGGTCGACACCAGCGGGCGCCTGAGCCTGCGGCACAATGCGGCGGCATACGGATCGGCACACACGCGCAGACCCGCCGAGCCGTCGGCGGCGAGGAGTCCGGGCGCCAACAACGGCGAGGGGTGGTCGTAGACCACCGTCACGGGTCTCGCCCCCTCCGATGCCTCGATCAGCTCAAACGCTACATCGGGCACCTCGTCGACCCAATGCGACAGCATGGCCGCATCGCTTACGAGAGTGATCAGAGCCTTGGCGTCGTCGCGTCCTTTGATGGCCTTGACGCGGGCCACCGCCTCCTCGTTGGTGGCGTCGCAGCCTATGCCCCACACGGTGTCGGTAGGGTAGATTATCACCCCGCCCCGGCGCAGCGCGTCGAGGGCTGCCGCAAGGTCGTCGGGCTCATAGCGGGGAGGGGCAGTCACTGCCGGGGTCTCCTCCGGCTTGTATGATTTCTTATCGCTGGTCATGGCTCCTCACTGCTCGATAAACTTTATGCACACCGGACGCGACACATGGATGTCGGCGCCCGCAACACGGCTCAGCGACCCGTCGGCACCCGATACGGCATAGACCTCGATAGTGTCGGTGTCGCGGCATGCCACGAGCATGAAGCGCCCGTTGGGGGTGATGGCGAAATTGCGCGGATGGGGCCCGGTGGGCTGATAACCGGCATGGGTAAGCCGCCCGGTGGCCTGATCGATGGCAAAGATGGCTATGCCGTCGGCCTTGAGGCGGTTGGAGGCATAGACAAAGCGACCGTCGGGGCTTACATGAATGTCGCCCGAGCCCTGCGCACCTACGCTGTCGGCCTTGATGGTCTGCACCACACCGAGGCTGTCGCTCGCTATCACATTGACATTGCCGTCGATCTCGTCGATAAGATAACCCACCGGGAGCGACGGGTGCCAGTCGATATGTCGCGGTCCGGCTCCGGGTGCCAGCTCCACATCGGTCATTGCCGCAGCATCTACCAGCTCACGCCCGCCGATGACAGGCAACACATGGATGCGGTCGGTGCCGAGATCGGTCACCAGCAGCCGGGTGCTGTCGGGGGTGAAGGTGGCAAAATGGGCGTGAGGACGGTCCTGTCGCTCAGGGTCGGCGCCCGAACCGCTGAAGCGTATCACCACAGGCTCCCCTTCAGGGCGGCCATCGGGCCCGAGAGCGTAGATGGTGGCCGAGCCGCCGAGATAATTGGCGGTGATGACATGGGTGTCGCGCCCGGAGGCCGATGCGAGGTTGATATGACACGGAGCTCCGCCGCCCGTGGTGTCGGAGGCCACAAGAGTCATGGCGCGGTTATGGCGATCGAAAGCGATGGTGTTGACAGTCGAGGTCACTCCGGCATCCTCGCCTACTGCATAGATCATGGCACCGCCGCTCCCCACTGTGAGAAACGACGGATTGCTTATGCCGCTGAGCCCGCCGAGCCGCTCTGCCTTCGCATCATCCTGATTGAAAGCATATAGCGATATGCCCTCGGTCGAAGCATCGGCATAGCTTCCTACGAGCATCATGAGGGTGTCGGATACTGCGCCGGCATCATCTGCGGCAGCAGTGCCGCCGCGCTGTCCACACGCCGAGGCGCCGGTAGCAACCGCCGCAGCAGCCATTAGTTTGAGAAAAAATGCGTCCATGGTAGCAAAGGTAAGCAAAAAATCCGAAGTATCATAACCTCCGGCTGCTCACCCCGCCAGTCAGTCAGAAAGCGTTATGAAATTGAAGCCCTCATCAAATGGCACAAACAGGCGGCCTTCATGAAATGCCATGGGGCGCATATCCAGCGTTTCAGTGCAATCAAAGAGGCGCTGCTTTCCGCTGGCCTTGTCGTAGAGCAGCAGATACAGATTATCCTTACCCTCCTTAAATGTCAGGCCAAGAGTCGATTCATCTTCAAATGCGTTGAGCGCATTGATATAGCCCTTTTCAACAACCCGCTGATACACCGCAAACGGATGCTCTCCTTCGGTGAGCCAATCGGCCGGAGGCCACTTACCGCCGAAATCAAATCGGTATAGAGGTGACGCCTCCCCTTCACTACACTTATAGATCACCGGCTGAAAGGAGGGAAGATAGCGCACCTCACCGCTCCCCGCGACCTGATACAGCGGTGCCGACGCCGAGAAGGTAAAGCCATTGAGATTGTCGGGCACAGCAAGCACTTCAATAATGCTGTCAGGTGTGGCATAGAGAAGTTCCGCGCTGCAATTGTCAGTGACATTATTTCCACGGTCATACCACACCCCTCCTTTACCGTCAGAAATAAAAGATATCGGGTAATGGTAAGGTTCGGTTGATTCGCTGCCCAGATAGTGTCCGTCTTTATCTACCGAGACCATACGTACTTGCATCGGATCAAGCACTGTCACACTGGTGGGATGTACTTGAAATGAAGCGATCCCTAAAAATTCGCCCGGTCCTTGACCGCGGGAGTTGAACACAAACACGGGCTTGCCCGTAAAATCATACGCATACACGCCCGGTTTTTTAAACATATCGGCCATATAGACAGTATCACCAACCACCACAGCGCTCTTGGGCTCTCCTATAAGCTGATTGTCGTCAGACGTATCGTAAGAGCAACCTCTGACATTGGCTATATAATCGCCTATCTTTACAGCCGACGCTAAATCCACCTTAATATCTGTCACACTGTCATGAGTACAGTCACCTGAGGGCGAGGACTCACCGGTACACGACGCAGACGCTCCTGCTATTGCAATCAACGCCCAACCTAAATATTTATAAAAAAATGTAATACTCATATTTTCACCTTAAAAGACTACTTACTCTTATTCATTTGATACATGATTAGTTGTTTTTGCAAATTTATAACGGATCCCACTTTTTCTATACCGACTCCATGTATCCCTTCCTGATCATTTGTTCTTCTGTTTAGGGTTCCGACTGTTTTGGATCAGATTTACAATGCATCCGTATGATTTCGTCGGCTAGGTAGATGTCGCTGCGACAGATGAGGTCGGCTGTACCGTCGTCTATGATTTCAAACAATGGGGAAGAATAGAGCATGTCCATCGCCTCTTCAAGAGGGATATGCTGCTTTTCCGCTATCAAGACAATGATGCGGGCATACTTCATGTCGTGTAGTATACGTGTCGCCTTATCCATGATTCAGAATGTTATGTTCTACGAATTTGAGACACTTGTCAATGGCTTTCTGTGTAATAAAGCACAACTGATTGTTGGGCGTTTCGTACACAAGTTTTTGAAGTGCCTGTTCCTTATTAAAAATCCCGGCCATATAAAGGTCAACAGTCCGATACACTTTATCATTGGCTACACCTCCCTCGATGATGTCATATTGCGTATAATTGTCTTTGCCGCTGCGACAACTGCACACAAAATCAAGCCATTCCTGATCATAGGCATCAAATCTCTTGATTTTAAGTTCAGAGTCCGGTTCAAAATCAAAAACGTGGAGAATAGCATCATTCCCAACTTTCAGAAACCTGTCGGCGTATGCCACTGCCTGCTCCTTGAGTCGGGTCACATAGAAACCCTTCCCAAAGTCAAGCGCATCGCGAGAATGCAGAACGTCAGGAGCTTCAAAGCGTTGGTCGGAAGTATGATAGACTAACACAGTGCGCACCCTTTCTTTTTCATAAGGTTCATCACATCTTCGGCTATATATTCCAGACTAAAAGTATGAAGCACGTCGTATGCTGCCGCCAAGTAGTCTTTAATCACTCCGGCTGCCTGAAGTCTTTGATATATCCATGAGCATGACTTACCGGTCTTCAAAGCCAAAGCTCCGATAACACAAGTCACGTAGTCTATTTGGTTATTATTCATGGCTTTAGTGGTTTTTTTAGTTCACATGCTGAATCCGTTGAAAATTTCAGAAATAGGACAAACTCCTGATGTGAATCACGACCATTTGTCGTTTTCTGAAAGATGTTGACTCTGTTAGACGTTATCTCTGAGTTGGGTCAACCTTGTCTCTGTAAGTGGTTGACTTAGGGAGTCCCCCTCCAAGACAGGGATATGGCAAAGGTACTAAAAATTCTAATGCGGCTCTCTCACCGCTCTCATTTTTCACGTCGGTTGCGTTGCTTTTTCCCAGCAGAGAGCAACCTCGTCGGCCACCCGGCCCGTAGCGCCCAAAGCCCCTTTAGGCACGCTGAGTGCCGGGCTCAACGCTATCGCGTTAACCATCTGCGCAGGTGTGTGAGTTACACAAGAACGACCGTCAGACTCGCGACGATAAATTATTATTTGTTTATGTACAATTTTTCACAAAAAAACAGCGGGCATACCTACCAAAGGTACACCCGCCGAATTAATGTGTGTTATGTATTGTATCTAAACCTATGTCAATCAATACTTGATGCTCCTACTCCGGCCTGACGCGACCATCCGGGATTCTGGTAGACAACAGAGGCATCAATGCTCTGATCATCTGCAGTGGATGTCTTGCGGAATGCAGTCTGTCCTATCGGTGACAGATACTGAGCCCTGGTCCAACGAAGTCCGTCGAAGAAGTTGTTGTTTACCCGGGTTATCTGATAGGGATGCACATAATCGCCCGATATCTCGCGCGACGACATATTACCTGTGCCGCCCTCAACATCGACTGTCACCACGGCTTCCTCTCCACTTGAGTTTTTCAGGTTAAGAGGATTCTCTCCTGCCGACTTGTCGTAAACAGTACCCCAGAACTTCATACCTTCAATCTGATAAGGATTGTTAGCCAATTGGTCAAGAGCACACCAACGACGCAAGTCGTTCATGCGGTGGCCTTCGGCCGAGAGTTCATTGCGGCGTTCGCGGCGAACATTGTAGAGCAACGGCGACACCAAAGCACCATGGCTGTATGCGCCCCAGTCCCACTTTGCCTCTTGGTTCATGTCGGTAACACCAACGGTCTTGGCATAATTATCGTCAACCAAAGCACGGCGACGAAGAGCACGCCAGTAATTGTCGGCTGTTCCATCGACGTTGTTGTTAAGCTCTACACAAGCCTCCATATAGTTGAGCATAGCCTCGGTGGCACGGAACACGATTGATCCCGACACACCATGGTCATGAGCCTGCGGATTGGGAGTATAGACCATTCCTTTCTTGAGGCCGAAGCCGGTGGTGAGGCGCATTTCGCTTGATGAGTTCACGAGCCAGCCCTCGGCAAAGTTTTCGGTAGTGCCATCGGTATTGTAGGCTGTGATGCAATTATCTCCTTTGGTAAAGATACGGATACGCGAATCGCGCCCCTGGAGGGTGGCTGTGACGCCCTGATTCTCCCATTCAGGATCATATCCAGAGCCGGTGGCATATATCGGCAGGCCATTCTGCATCACGAATGAGTTGACCATTCCTCGGGTCCAACCCGAGTTGCCGCCATTGCGCTGAAACTGCATGTAGATCATGTGGGTGATGCTTTGGTCGAGACTATACGACTTATACATCAGCACCTCATCATAGGCATCGAGATTGGCCTCGGTAAACATGCCGTAATAAGGATTGATGCAGGTATTGGCATCGCTGTATCCTTCAGGTGTATCGGTGTTGACAGCAAGGTTCGACACTATGGCATCGCCGACAGGCTGTGCCGACGCCATAGCCTCACTGAGGAAATATGTGATTTCCTGATCAATGTTGAATCCTGAAATCATGGATGGATCGCCGGGCCAGCCGGGTCCGCCGGGCACAAGTGCAGTCCCTTTATGGTATTTAAGCCAGGTACCCTCAAAAAGAGCCACACGGCTGCGCAGGAGCTGAGCACATGCTTTGTTGATCCGCTGCTTACCACCTGTGGCATTGACCGGCAGGAGATCAATTGCCTTGGCGAGATCGTCGAGAATGAAGCGGGCAACTTCATTGCGCGGGCGACGCAACGTCTGAGCCATAAGGACTTCCTTGTCGTCGGGGAGTGCTTCCGTGATAATAGGGAAGTCTCCATAGGCGCTATACTGATTCCAGTAAGCATAGGCTCGCAGGAAATACATCTCGCCTATATACTGCTTTACTTCCGTAGCGTTGCCGCTGATCTGGCCTGCTTCATATTTGGGAAGCACATTCTGGAGGAAGTAGTTGCAGTTGCGGATGAAGGTGAAGCTCCAGCCCGACCCCGAGGGAGTCTGCCACAAACCGGGCGACCACTGGGAGGAGGCACTCATTCCCACCTGATTGTCTGTGCCGTTGTCGATGATGAACGTACCGAGGGAATATGTGTACTGATCATGGACAGGGAAGTTGCCGTAAAGGGCTATGGAATATGCGGCGAGCTGATCGGCTGTGCTGAAAAAGTTTTCAGGTATGATGGAGCTCTCCGGCATCTCATCCAGGAAGTCGTCGCAGCCGGTAAATCCCACGAGCGACGCGCTTAACAACAATGCTGAAATATATCTTTTCATGATTGAGTCGGGGTATTTAGAAGGTTACGTTAAGACCGACTGAGAGAACTCTCTGGAGGGGATACACCTTGCCATAGCCATAGGCGCTGTAGTATGAATCCACGAGCTCCGGATCACCCGTGCCGGTAAAACTGGTAATAGTGGCGAGATTCTCGCCGGAGAGATATACACGAAGATTTTCGATGTAGGCCTTGTGGGTGATTGCCTTGGGCAGAGTATAGCCTACGGTCACATTTTTCAGACGTGCATATGCGGCATTCTGAAGATAACGGTCCTGCACCTGGAAGTTCTTGCCACCTCCCCAGTTGGGTCTGGGATAATAGGAGTCGACATTAGGTCCGAGAGGATTGGTGGTGTCGGAGGCTCGGAAGTAGTCGAGATGCTGCTCCAATCCGGCAGCCTGCCACTGATTATTGGCACACGGACCGGTAAATACGGCGCCGTCGGCCCAATAATCGCGTTTGAGTATGCCCTGGAAGAATACTCGGATATCGAAACCTTTCCACTGGGCATCGAGTGTGACACCAAACTGATAGCGGGGAGTATTGTTGCCTATGATTACACGGTCGCCGGACTTGTCGGCTGTATTTTCACCGGTATTCACAACTCCGTCGCCGTTGAGGTCGGCATACATGATGTCGCCCGCCATCCATTTGCTGCCAAGGGCATTCTGGTTAGCTGAGGCAAGATGGGCATCCATCTCTTCCTGAGTCTTGGCTATGCCGATTGTCTTGAAGCCCCAGATACTGCCGAGCTTGGCTCCCTTGTAATAAGGACCATGCTGATTTGTGCCTATACCGAGGCTCTTACCGGGATTGTTGCTGTAGTCGTCGATAGTAATCTGATAGTCCGAGAGATTGAGCGACACGCCATAGGTGAAATCACTCACACGATCGCGCCATCCAAGGGTGATCTCCCAGCCGCGGGAAGTCATCGACACGCTATTGACATTGGGCACAGAAGCGCCAAGCACATCCGGAAGGTCGGCACCGGGACCCACCATATCGAGAGTCTTGCGCTGATAGTAGTCAAACGATCCGGTCAGGCGATTGTTGAGAAAGCCCCAGTCAAGACCTACATCCCATGTCTGGTTTTTCTCCCAAGTAAGAGTGCTGGCCACGAGCGACGGCTGGGTGGCATATGTGGGCTTCTCTCCGTTGATGAGCCAGCCATAGCTATTGGCCGAATAGCCCATGTTGCTGTAGGTAGGATACCAGGAGTTGGTGTTTTGGTTGCCCAGACGGCCCCATGAGCCACGAAGCTTGAGGGTGTTGACTTTAGCGCGGAGATCTTCAAAAAAGTTTTCCTGAGCGAGATTCCAGCCCAGCGAGAATGATGGGCTGAAAGCCCAGCGGCTGCCGCTGCGGAAACGCGATGTGCCGTCGTAGCGAAGATTTGCCTCAACAAGGTAACGTCCGGCAAAATCGTAGTTGATACGTCCGAACCAGCCTGCCGTCGACCATGTGTTGGTATTACCTCCCACTGTCGCGGTGCCGTTGGTGGTATCGATCCAGGGGATATCGTTGATGATACCGGTGCGCTGGGTGGTCACTCCCTTGTAGTTGAGCCACTCTGCCTGGAAGCCGGCCATAACCTTGAAGTTGTGCATTTCATTAATGCTCCAGCTATAGTCGGCATAGACATTGGGGTTGAAGTAGTTCTGACGACGGGTATAATCGTAAACGTAGGGATTGGAGGGCATCGACGATGCCTTATTGGCATAGGGCTGATCGTCTACGTCATACGAATAGGTCTGGAAGAAGTAGCGGTGGATGGCCTGGTTGTATGTGCGGTAGTTAAACTCGGCCTTGATGTTGAGCCCTTCGAGAGGATTGATATTGAACACAAACTGCTGGTCGAGCTGATCTTGATTTTTCTTGAATCGTCCACCTTCTGTAAGCGCGGGAATGTATGATTCGCGCACATAGTGACCATTGGGGTCGGTGACAGGAATCATGTTCCAGTAACGCATCACATCGTGATAGAACTGGTTGGAACCGCTGTCGCCGATCAGCGACGGTGCATTGTAGTCGTTACGCCACCAGCGGGTCGAGTAGCCGAAGGTGAGCCAGTCGGTTATCTTGATGCTCGCGCGCCCGGTGAGGGTATATCTGCGAAGACGGTCATCACCGTAACGGAGGAGGCCTTCCTGATCAAGCAGGTTGCCTGAAAAATAATAATTTACTTTCTCGGTGCCTCCGGTAACGGATATATTGTGTTCCTGCGAGAATGGGGTCTTGCCAAAATGCTCTTCAAGCCAATCAGTATTGGCGATGGGTATGATGTCTACAACATCCCATACCTCCCAGTAATTGGTATTGGGATTGCGGAACATGCTGGTCATCGATGGATTAGACATATAATCCTTAATCTGCTGCACCTTAGCATCAGGGAGCCACTGACCGCCGCCATTGTTGATCGATCCCTCGTTCATCATCACGGCATAGTCATAGGAGCTCATTTTCTTAGGCATGCGGATATTGTGGCTCCAACGGAACGAATCGCTGTAGCTGACCGACACGCGGCCCTCCTTGCCTTTCTTGGTGGTGACCAGAATGACACCGCCTGCTGCCCGGGAGCCATAAATCGACGAAGCCGACGCATCCTTGAGCACAGAGATATTCTCTACATCCTGCGGAGCGACAGTTTCCAATGCGCCCTCCATTCCGTCGATAAGTATGAGGGGTGTCACCGATGCTCCTGTGCCGATAGTACCGGTACCGCGGATATTCATCGAGCGAGTGCCGTTGATCTGACCGCCAAGGCTTGACGACATCACGTTAAGGCCAGGAACTACACCCTGGAGAGCATCCGCTACCGATGATATGGGACGGTTGGCAATTTCTTTGGCGCTCACTGTCGACACCGCGCCGGTGAGATTGACCTTTTTCTGAGTACCGAAACCTACCACGACAACCTCGTCGAGAAGGTTATTGTCTTTCAGCTCTACATTAAGATCCTGTCCATTCCATGTGAGTGTGACAGGCTCAAAGCCTACATACGAGATTCGGATACTGGACCCCATCGGCACATTGGCCAATGAGAATTGGCCGTCGATATTAGTGCTGCCTCCTATGGTTGTTCCCAGCACTACTACACTGGCTCCTACCATAGGCTCGCCCTCTGAATCTGACACTGTACCTTTACAGGTCCCTTTGGATTGCTGCGTGGATTGCGGGGCTGCCGGCTCCGCATTGGCCGACAATGCACTGGGCGCGCCTGCTGCGAGCATGGCGGCTACGAGCAGCATTGGCCATGTCTTCTGTGGTTTTGACATCGTAGCAAAAAATGTTAGTTAATAATGGTATATTTAAGGTGCTTCACGCCTCATTGGCGTAGATCTGTTTGATTCAAGGTATGATTTAAAGCATGCACATATATGTTTACAAAGTTAAACCAAATTTAACTATTACCCCCCCGAAAAGTTAATTTAAGTTAATTTCACTTTTTTATGCCATTATTGTCAAAAAAAGAGGCAGGGAGGCCGCGCGGCATTGCTGTCTGCCGGGCGGCCTCCCTGTCTTTGGCGGGTTAATCCTCAGAGCGGTTATTTAGCGGTGAGGGTGGCGGTGTAGGGTCGGGTGGCGAGGTTGAGTGTCACGGTGTATGTGCCGGGCTCAACGGTGATGTTGGCGCCATCGGGGGTAAGATTGTCGATGGAGCCGCCGAGGTTGATGGCCCAGTCATTGTTGCAACGGAACTTCCATCCCTGGCCCTCCTCTACGGTGAGGGTGGCGGTCCATGTGAGCATATCCTCCGAGGGAGTCATCTCCACGTCGCCTGCCCAGCCGTTGAAGTCGCCTATCATACCTATCACGGTCACGGGGGTTGTGGAATAGGTGAGCGAGCCGAGGTTTACGTTGGTCCAGTAGAGGCCGGCGCCCTGCTCGGGCACGGGGAGGTTGCTGGATCCGTTGTAGGCGATGGTGCCGGGGCCTCCGGTGCCGAGGGCATACTTGTTGTCCCAGTTGGGAGCGGGGGTCATGAGCCACTCGCCGTTGAGATACAGGAATCCCGAATAGTTGGTGAAGTCGGTGGTGGCGAGCTGCGAGCTGGCCTCGACATTCCATCCGTTGGAGTTGCCGGGGGTCCAGAGAGCGGGCACGGCGTTGGTCACGCTATAGGTACACGAGAGCATGTCGATGGTGAAGAGCTGCGGGCCTGCAGTGACAAGCTGACCTGCCTGACCATCCTTGAAGAGGTTGCCGACGGGGGCGGTGTCGCCGTTGATCTCCACGCCATAGAGGCCATCCCAGCTCTGGGCGGCAAAGGCGCTCTCGGGCACTATCTTCCACCACCATCCGGCCTGAGCCTCATCGGAGGTGAGGTCGATGGAGAGGGTAAACACCGGATCATCGTAGACATTCTTGTCGGAGTGGGAGAACTTGACTGCCGATGCGAGATCCCAGCCGTTGACGGTGCCCACGAGATAGTAGGCTTCCTCAACCACTATGCCGAGGTCGATGGGCAACACGCTCATCTCGGTGGTGCAATACCAGGTGTCGGTCGAGCCTATGCGGCTGCGCTGGCTGCCCATGTTGACATAGGCGGCAAAGCGCACATAGTTGGGCTTGGCGTCGGGAGCTTTGCCAAGGAGCGAGCGGAAGGCGTTGTCCCAGCTCTGGGCGTCGGCCATGAAGGTCACATTGTCGGTCGAGGTGACGGCTACGCTGCGGGGATTGGTGAAGTCGGGATTGTCGCTCACCTGCATCTCGAAGTCGTAGAGGGTGCCTTCGGGCAGGGGCTCCTCGCCTGTGTACTGGATATTGAGCATGGGGATCTCATATCCCGAGGTGCTCCATGAGTCGAGGCTCACTTCGCCCGACGAGAGCACGGTGCCTGGATTGATCTGAAACTGCGAGGCTGTGATTTCGGGGAGCTGGGGGTTGACCTGCATCACGCCCCCGTCGGTAGTGTCGTCGCACGCTGTGAATACCATAGCGCAAGCGGCGAGGATGCTATATAAAGAGATGCTTTCTTCATTGTAGTGAAAGGTAGGATATGGGAGTGTGATTATTAGTCGACATGCTCAAACACTACGGTCATGGAGTTGAGGTCGACGGTGATGCGCATGGTGCCACCGGGCCAGTTGGTGATGTTCCAGTTGCCCTTGCCGGCCACACAGGCGCCCTCGTAGACACCGCTGTCGCTGACAGTCACGGCCTGATTGTCGCCGTCGTCGGCGGCTGCGCCTACCGACGGGAGCACGCCGTTGTCGCCCCACGAGCCGAGGGCGGTGTAGAAGCGGAAGCCTGATGCGGCATCGTCGGCGCTGATCTCAAACGAACCTGAGTAGATGTTGGAGCCAATGCCGTTGTCGGGCTCCGAGAGCACCATTGCGCCATTGTTGATGTCCCATCCCTGAGGCTGGCCTATGAGGTAGAGCTTGGCGGGGAGCTTCACGGCAAAGTAGGGCACCACGCTCTGGAGCACCACCACATTGGAGTAGATCAGGGCCATGTCTGGATCGCTGATGATGTTGGCAATGTTGCTCTTTACGCGCACTGCCACGGGCCTCGGCGAGGGATCGAAGTTGGAGGGATCATCGTAGCCGAAGAGCGAGCAGAGGCCGAGGGCAAATGCCTCGCCGGGCACGCTCACGGCGGCCTGGGTATAGGAGCCTTCGAGAGCCACCCAGTCGGTGTCGGTGTAGCTTTCGGCAGGCTTGGCTATCTCTACCGAGTAGGTGGGCACGAGGCCGAGACCGTAGTCGGGCTGGCTCCATGAGAGGTCGATCGACGAGGTCGACGACAAGATATAGGTGTTGCCGGCCATCGGGGTGTGTTGAGCACAAACTCGGTGGGGGCGCTGAGGCGCGGCTCGGTGTCTTCCTTACAGGAGGTGAAGGCCGCGATCATCAGGCAGGCGAGAGAGAGCAGTGAAAATATCTTTTTCATTGTCGTGTATGATCACTTGAGATGTTAAGGATGGATTGGGAAAAGAGGGGGTCGACGGTCAATAGCCGGGGTTCTGCTGGAAAGCGGAGCCGTAGGTGGCCATGATGTCGGAGGGTATGGGGAAGAGCTTCATGTAGTCGGGAATGCTGCTGCCTGAAGGTGTATTGTTTTTCCATGCCCAGTTGTAGGCGCTGCCGGTGAAGAGACCGAAACGGATGAGGTCGGTGCGGCGCACATTTTCCCAATAGAGCTCGCGGGCGCGCTCGTCGATAAGATTGTTGAGGTTAAACTCCACGCTGTTCCATGCGCTCACTCCGGCGCGCTCGCGCACGGCGTTGGCATAGGCGCGGCCTGTCTCGCGGTCGCCTGCGCCACGGAGGGCACACTCGGCTGCCATGAGATATACATCGGCCAGACGGATGATGGGGAAGTCGGTGTCGGAGAAGTCATTGACCTGCGCGGGAAGCCCGTTGACCTGACCGAGGCCGGCCCAGTTGAAGGTGTGGCCCGAGGTGGGATCGGCGTAGGTGTTGCGCGGCATGGTGCCGTCGGGGTTGGCGTAGGCGTTGGTAAACTTGATGGCGGCATAGCCGTCGGTAAAGGTGCTGAACTCGGTGTTGGCGATGCTGAAGCCCTGGTTTTCGGTACACCAGAGGTAGGTGCGGCCGTCGGCGCTGGTGCCGGCCGAGAAATCAAACTTCTCGGCAAACTGCTGGCGGGCGTGCATACAGCTCCAGTCGACATTGAGGCCATAGAGCACTGTGGGCATATTGGCGGCCGAGATACCGGCGGCGATCAGGAACATGGTGCCGCCGTAGCTCTGGGTGTAGGGGTAGGCAAAGGGTATGCCCCAGAGTATCTCGTTCTGGCCGGAGAGTGATCCGCCGGGCATGAACATATCATTGTTGGCGCAGAAGAGGGCCAGATAGTCGTTGGCAAGACCTGTGCCCTGGAAGCCGCCACCCTGATGACGGGCTATGATGTTGCGGGCATGATCCCAGCACTTGTCATACATCGGGGTGCCGGTAAACACCTCGGCGTTGAGATAGTAGCGGCAGAGAAGCGCCTCCACACCGTCGCGCCCAACGCGGCCATAGATGCCGCTCTCTTTGAAGTCGGCAAGCACCTCCTCAAGATCGGCGGTGAGGCGGTTGAAGAGCTCGGTGCGTGTGATCTGTTCGGGTGTCTCGCCATAGGCCATGTCGTCCCATGCCCAGGAGGCGTTGCCGAAGAAGTCGATCACATAGTAGTAGCTCAGGGCGCGCAGGGCGCGGGCCTCAAGCACAAACTGGTCGGCGAGAGCCTGATCCTCGCCGCTGAGGCCGTAGAGATTGTCGCGCACGGAGCGTATGAAGTCGTTGCACACGGCGATATGGGTGTAGAAGCGGCCATAAGCGCCGTAGAGGTTGCCGTTGGAGCTGCCCCAGGTGTTGGTGCAGAGGTCAAACACACCCACGTCGGGCCATATCCAGTTCACCTCGTCGGTGGTAAATTCGTTGAGCATGAAGATCACGCGGCTCCAGTTGGAGGCGCCTCCGTCGAGACCCGAGATGTCGGCATCGCCGCCGGGACCACCCTGGCCCGACACGGCCAGCGACGAGTAGCACTTGCCCATCACCTCCTGAAGATACTCTTTAGGATTTTCGGTGAAGTTGCCCGGAGTGGTGGAGTTGGGATCCTTCGGCATCTGGTCGAGGTCGCCCACACACGAGGTGAGCACACCACCTGCGGCCACCATTGCTGCGGCCCCGAGAAGGAATTTGCTTATATATGATTTCATTGTATATGTTGCAGTGATTGATAAGGGAGGGGGGATTAGAATGTGGCTACGAGGCCGAGAGTGAAGGTAGTGGGGCGGGGATAGACATTATTGTCGATGCCGCCGAACACTTCGGGGTCAAGACCTTTGTACTTGGTGATGACAAACGGGTTCTGCACCGCTCCGAAGAGACGCAGGCGGAGATTGTTGTTGAGCAGATCCTGCCATGTGTAGCCCAGGGTGATGTTGTCGCAGCGCACGAAACCGGCGTTGTGGAGCCAGTAGTCGGAAAGATAGGTGTTGGTGGTCTGGCCGCCCTGGAAGTAGAAGTCGGTCTTGATCAGGTTGGCAGCGCCCGAGGTGTTGTAGGTGGCCGAGAGGGTGGAGTGGGTCGAGGCCACGTCGTTGTACACGTAGTTGCCGATCGAGGCGCGGAGCTGGAAGCCGAGGTCCCAGCTGCGGTAGCTGAAGGTATTGTTCCACGAGAGGGTCACCTTCGGATCCTTCGAGTGGCGGAACACGCGGTCGTTGTCGTCGATGGTGCCGTCGCCGTTCTGGTCAACATAGCAGCCCTCGATGGGGAGGCCGTTGGTGTCGTAGACCTGCTCGTAGAGATGGAAGGTATAGGCGGGATAGCCTACCTTGTGGGCCTGGACATTGTTGCCTGTACCGCCCGAGATGCCGCCGGTGGCGATGAATGAGTTGGGATTGTCGGTGGCGTTGAGCTTGGTGATCTTGTTGGAGTTCCACGCCACATTGAAGCCGGTCGACCAGTTGAAATCGTCGGTCACGATGGGGCGGGCGTTGACGGTTGCCTCGACACCGATGTTGCGGAGTGTGCCGATGTTTTGGTCCATCATGTTGGAGGTGGCGGCGCCGGGAGCCACGGTCACGAAGCTGATGAGGTCTTTCGATTCGCGGAGATACCAGTCGAGGGCCACGCTCATGCGGTTGTTGAGGAATCCGAGATCAAGTCCGACGTTCCATGTGGTGGTCTCCTCCCACTTGAGGTTGGGATTGTAGGCACCGGGATAGAGGGTGTTGGAGATGATGTTGCCGTTGGCGTCGACATACTAGCCTGTGGTGAGGTTGGGATAGTAGCTGCCCTGGGTAGAGCTTACATATACAGGCATGTAGGGGAAGTAGCCGCCTACACTCTGCTGACCGGTGATACCCAGCCGAGGCGGAGCTTCATTTCGTTGACCTTGTCGCGGGCGCCTTCAAAGAACGGCATTTCGCTGATCTTCCAGCCGAGAGCCACCGAGGGGAAGAGACCCCAGCGGTTGTCTTTGCTGAAGCGTGATGTGCCGTCGTCGCGGAGGGTGAAGGTGAGCAGATAAGTATCCTTGAAGGTGTAGTTCAGACGGCCGAAGAAGCTGACGAGCATCAGATTGCCGCTGTTCCAGAAATAGTCGGGCGATATGTGGTCGCCGGGATTGGCTGTATCGGGATTGATCGTGAGTACGCCATTGGTGGTGGCGGGGCCATAGAAACCTTTGGAGGTGTACACTGTGCCGTTGTTGTTACCGTGGGCGTCAAAGCGCTGCCAGGAGTAGCCGGCCATTACATTGAGGTTGCTCTGGATGGCCTCGAAATCCTTCACATAGTTGAGATAGAAATCAAGAAGGGTGTTGCGGCGCACTTCGTAAACATGCCTGCGGGTACCGGCACCGTTTTTGATGTTCTCATTCCATGCGCGGGGGAGTTCTGGAAGGTGACGATGTTTTCGCTCGACTTGCTCACATCGTAGCCGAGATTGAGATTGACATGGAGCTCGGGGAGGAAGTGGAGAGCATAGTCAACCTGGAAGTTGCCGTTGGAGCGATATACGTTGGCGATATCCGAGCGGCTCTTGATCACGCCCAAGGGATTGACTGTGCCGTTGATATTCCATGAATGGAACTGGTCGGTGGTGATGGAGGTGTAGCCATTGTAGAAGTAGGGAAACTCCGAGTTGCCCGAAGCGATGTTGCTCCACACAGGGAGGGTGGGGTTCATGGCCACGGCTGCGCCTACTGCGCCTTCGTCGGAGAACTGGTTGCGGATATAATAGCCCTTCACATTGGCGCTCACCTTGAGGAGGCCGCCGAAAAATTCGGGGGTAAGGTTGAAGCCGGCTGTGGCACGCTGCATCTGCGAGTCCTTGAGGATACCGTTGGAGTTGGTGTAGGATCCGCTGACACGGTAGGGGAGGAATCCTGCTGTGCCGCCCACAGATAGGCTGTAGTCGGAGCTGACGGTGGTGCGGAGCACCTCTTTCTGCCAGTCGGTGTTGGCGTCGCCAAGCGCTTTGGCTGCATTCGATTCAGCACCCCAGTAGCTCACGATCTTGTCGCGGAACTCCGATCCGGAGAGCACATCCCATGTCTTGCGGGCTGTGTTGACATACATATTGGCCGAGAAGTTGACCTGCGGACGTCCGCCGCGGCCCTTTTTGGTGGTGATGATGATCACACCGTTTGATGCACGCGAGCCGTAGATGGCGGTGGCGGAGGCATCCTTGAGGATGGTCATGCTCTCGATATTGTCGGGTGAGATCATGGCAAGGGGGTTGGCCATGCCCTGCACGCCGTCGTTGCTCAGGGGCACACCGTCGAGCACAATGAGAGGATCGTTGGAGGCCGAGAGCGACGAGCCGCCGCGGATGCGGATGGTGGCGCCGCCTTCAGGCGAGCCACCGCCCGAGGTGACAACAACGCCGGGGGTCGAGCCCACCAGCAGGTCCTGAGCCGAGGTGGCTATGCCGGCTTCGATCTCGTCGGGCTTGACTATCGCCACCGAGCCTGTGGCGTCGCTCTTCTTCACTGCGCCGTAGCCTATGGCCACTACTTCCTGAAGCATGAGCGAATTTTCGGCAAGCTGAATGTCGATGACTGTGCGGCCTTCGACGGGCACCTCCTGCACGTTGTAGCCCACATACGACACCTCAAGGGTGCCGTCGGCTGCTATCTGAATGGTATACTGGCCATCGATGTTGGTGGCCACGCCTATGGCTGGATTGGATTTGTCCTTGACGGTGGCGCCGATGAGCGGCTCGCCATCAGGGTCGGTCACCGTACCTGTGACGGTAATTTTCTGCGCAACTGCCGGGAGAGCCAGACACAGCACCATAAAGAATGCCAGCCAAGCCTTCCGACTCATTTGAAAACAAATGTTCTTCATGCAAGAGGTTGAATTAAAAAGAAATGAAATTGATTATTCTTATATAAGTGATTATCTCTACTTCAATACAGGGCCGACAACCCTGGGGCCGCCGGGAGTGGATCAAAATGGATTCTGCTGCTGATGGATCTCCGCATATGATGATGAAAGAAAGAGTGATGGAAGTATGGAGCGGAGATGCTTCGGTTACTGTTTTTTTGACGAGTCGATATAATTCAAGCGCAAAGTAAACTCTTTTTTTCACAATTTGCAATTTTTAAGAAAAAAAAACGAAAGACACCCCTCAACAAATCGCACCCCCACGCCATCTCTCCGATAGCGCGGGGGTGCTTATAACCTTATACAATAATCTGGGTATCAGAATATATCGGCCAACACTGCCAGCGGCTTGCGGTCGGAGCCCGGAAACGCTATGCGTGCGCGGGCCTGCGAGCCGTCGAGGCTCACATTGAGATCGACCCCAAAATCGACCTGAGAGCGGGTGGCGGGAAAGGCACCGGGGGCAAATCTTACAACCGCCGCGGCATCGTGGCCCTCCATGGCCGGAGCAAAGGAGTTGGAGGCTTTGCCGTCGGGTAGGAAGGTGGAGATCACGAGACATCCATCGACCTCGCCCATATACATCTCCGAGGGCACTCCCGCTATGGCCGGGAGTGAGAGACGGGCCATATTGTCGCCAAGCGGCTGGAAGTCGGCGCCGGCCATGGCTGCCAGCATCCCTGCCTGCTTCACGAAATCCTGGATCTTGGAACGCTCCATCCGGGCCATGGCAAAGAAGCCGGACGGGGTGCCGGGAGCATCCTTATCCACTCCGAATGCTATCGCCACTGTGCCGTCGATGCTCTTCAGATAAGGCTCGGCAGCTGCTATGTAGGTGTAGAGTTCCTTGTCGGCCACCATTGCCACGAGCGCCCCGGCGGCATCCCAGTCGATCTCGGGGTAAGGCCGGCGGCCACCACCACATTCATATCGGCGGGCACGTAGCGCAGAAAGTCGGGGGCCACTGTCTGGAGCCCCTTGATCTCGACCGGCTTGCCGGAGCCCTCCATGAGCATAACATCCACGGATGCATATTCACCCTCCTCGCTTATGGCATAGGCGAGCCACTGGGCGGCCTGGGGGTCGGATGAGGAGGCCGACGACGGAGCAAAAAGAGTACGCGACACAGCGCCGTAGAGCGGAGCACCTGAATTGGCATCGACATCAAAGCGGTCGGCGATCCCTTTGAGAGAGGAGAGTGGAAGCTTGGCGGCTGCCTCCCCTATCTCAGTGGCAAGCTGGAGAGCGCGAGGCCCCGACATGGCCGTGGTGTAGGCGATACCCTTGCGCGAGTCGACCACCACTGTGAGGCCGTCGGCATCGGTCCAGGGGGTGAGATCACCCTCTGCCTCAGCGGCTTTGAAGCCGGCTGCCGAAAGCGAGTCGGGGGCGGGGGCCGGGGCCACGCCTATGGTAGTGCCGTCGGGCATGACGGCATTGGCAGCCACCCCGGTAGTAACCGGTATGAGATGGCGGGTAAGCATGAGCCTCGACGGGGTTTCACCCAAGTCGGCAAGGCGGTCGAGATCGACCACCGACACCGACACAGCGTCGGCAGGAATGGCATTGAGTATCTTATCACCCTGCCGCGACGAGCAGGAGCCGAGCATAGCCGCTCCGGTGAGTGCGAGCAGCATCGTCAGAAATAGAAGAGGCGAAGAGGTGGCGAAACGTTTCATGAGTCTGTGGATTGTATTAGTTGTGACCTGCAAAATTAACACTTTTTCAACGCATAATGTTGCCCTGCGCCCCACATTGAAATATATCCCGGCAGGTTTATTAACAAAAGGGGTGAGTTATTGACAATATATATTAAATGTGGGCGCGCGGCGCACGCGCGTAAGAGTCGATTGAGTAAATTTGCAGCAAAATATCACCCGATCAACAAATTATGGGCAAAATCATAGCAATAGCCAACCAGAAGGGAGGCGTAGGCAAGACCACCACCACCATCAACCTCGGGGCGTCGCTCGCCGCCGAGGGTAAGCGTGTGTTGATAATCGACGCCGACCCCCAGGCCAACTCCACCAGCGGTCTGGGCATCACCGCCGACCAGATGACCTCGTCGATCTACGAATGTCTGGCCGACGACTATCCCATGCGTGGCGCCGAGGTGCCAACATGTGTCGACGGTCTGTTTCTCATAGGGTCGCGCATAGATCTTGCAGGCGCAGAGATAGAGCTTATCTCGCGCTCAGGACGCGAAAAGGTGCTGTCGAGGCTCCTCGCTCCGGTGGCCGCCGAGTTTGATTATATCCTGATCGACTGCTCCCCGTCGCTCGGCCTCATCACCGTCAACGCCCTCACGGCCGCCAACTCGGTGATAATACCTGTGCAGGCCGAATATTTCGCGCTCGAAGGCATCACCAAGCTCATCAACACCATACGCATCATCAAGCCAAAGCTCAATCCGGGCCTGGAGATAGAGGGATTTCTGCTCACGATGTACGATGCTCGTCTCCGCCTGGCCAACAAGATCTACGAGGAACTCAAAGGCCACTTCGGCGATATGGTGTTTGACACCGTCATTCCCCGCAACATACGCCTCTCCGAAGCGCCGAGCCACGGCCTGCCCGCCCTGCTCTACGACCCCGAGAGCCGCGGCGCTACATCCCACATAGCCCTCGCCCGCGAAATCATAGCCCGCGAGGCATAGTCTCCCCCCCCCTCCCCTCCTCCTTCCACTCCAATCCTCACCCCATCTTCCACCTGATATGGCATTAAAACGCTCACCACTGGGACGCGGTCTCGACTCGCTCATAGCCATGGACGACGCGCCCGCACGCGGCTCCTCGGCCATCAATGAGATCGACCTTGACCGAATATCGCCCAACCCCGACCAGCCGCGCATAACATTTGACAACGATAGCCTCGAAGAACTCGCCACATCGATCCGCGAGCTCGGCATCGTGCAGCCTCTGAGCCTGCGCAAGACCGGCCCCGACTCCTACCAGATCATTGCCGGAGAGCGACGCTACCGCGCAGCACGTCTGGCCGGACTGACCAGCGTGCCCGCCTACATCCGCACTGCCAATGAGAGCGAGCTCACCGAGATGGCGCTCATCGAAAACATTCAGCGCGAAGACCTCAACGCCATAGAGATAGCACTCACCTACAAGAAGCTCATCGACCAATATCAGCTCACACAAGAGCGCCTGAGCGAACGCATAGGCAAGAAGCGGGCCACGATAGCCAACTTCCTGCGCCTGCTCCGCCTCCCCGCCGAGATTCAGCTCGGCCTCCGCGACCGGCGCCTCGACATGGGCCACGCACGAGCCCTGCTCATACTCACCGACCCGTCGGACCAGCTCGCCCTCTTCCACAAGATCGTCAAGGAAGGGCTGTCGGTGAGGCGAGTGGAGCAACTCGCCAAGGATATGCAGACCAAGCGCGAAAAAGCCGAAGGAACCGACGCCGACGGAAACACCGAAGGCGCCACCTTCTCGTCCCACGACTTCGATGCGCTCAACCACCATCTCACCGGTCGCTTCGGCACCCCCGTCAAGCTCTCATGCGACCGCTCGGGACGCGGCAAAATCACTTTCAGCTTCGCCGACGAGGCCCAACTTGAGAGATTAATTGCTATCTTTGACGGATTAAATCAGTGACCTGCGGACCACGAAAGGCCCGCGGCGCCTCCTTATCCACTCATTATCACCAGCTTAACAGATGAACCACAATCATTCCGCATCCATCTTGACTCTTGCGCCGCTATGCGCGCGAGCCACCGTGGCTATAGCAGTGTGGATGATTATCAGCTGTTTTAACATTTTTTCAGCCTCGGCGGCCACTCTGCCCGACGATCCCACCGATCCGGTGGAGCTCCCCGACTCGATACCCTACGGAAAGGTGATCGACGAGCCCGGTGCGGCTGTGGTCGACGAAATCCTATCCACCCGAGGCGACTCGGTGAGCGTCGCGCCGGTCGACACTGTGCCGATCCTCCCCCCCTCCAAGGCCGTGGTCGAAGCCTCAAAAGGGAAGCGAGTGTTCAATCCCGACCCAACCCGCGCAGTGTGGCTCTCGGCTCTCTTCCCCGGTCTGGGGCAGATCTACAACCGGCGGTTCTGGAAGCTCCCCATTGTGGTGGGCGCCTACATGGCCCTCGGCTACGGCACCCAATGGAACAACATGATGCTGGGCGACTACACCCGCGCCTACAATGATCTGACCGACTCCGACCCCAACACCAACAGCTACATGGACTTTTTCCCACCCACCGTAAGCGAGAGCGATCTCGACCACCAGTATCTCGAGCGCAGCTTCAAGGCCCGCAAAGACTACTGCCGACGCAACCGCGATCTCTGCATCATCTCGATGGTGGGTGTGTATCTCATTGCGATGGTCGACGCTTATGTCGACGCCTCACTCGCCCATTTCGACATAACCCCCGACCTGTCGATCGACTGGTCGCCCGCAATAATCCCCGACACCCGCTCGCAGATCCCAGGATTGGGAGTGCAGTGGGCGCTGACCTTTTAGCACTGTCTGACTCCAATCTCCCCCATTACCGATGGCCCTTAGATTCTTCTCCACAATATGCCTCTCCATAGCAGCCGTCACCGCTTCGGCCGCCATGTCGATTCTCGACATCAAACATTCGATCACCGACCCCAATGTCATAGCTCCCGAAAGCTTCGAGACTGCAACCCGCCAGCTTGAGGAAGATTTCTACCTCAAATATTTCACCGAGAGGGTGGAGATGATCGACACCACAGCCTCGGCCGCCGGCACCCCCCAGCAATATGCCGAGCTGCTCTCGCGACTCCCGACCGAGATGGAGATGCCCTACAATGAGATCGTGGGACGGTTTATCGACATGTATCTCACCCGTCGCCGCACTCTTGTGGCCGATATGATAGCCCTCCACAACTACTACGGCAACATATTTGTCGAGGAGCTCACCAAACAGAACATGCCTCTCGAACTGCAATATCTGCCGGTGATCGAGAGCGCCATCCAGCCCAATGCCGTGAGCCGCGCGGGAGCGGTTGGTCTCTGGCAGTTCATGCCCGCCACGGCAGGCGGACTCGGCCTTGAGATAAACTCGCTCGTAGACCAGCGCCGCGACCCACGCAAGTCGTCGGCCGCAGCAGCCAAATACCTCCGCCAGCTCCACGACATCTACGACGACTGGTCGCTCGCCATCGCCGCCTACAACTGCGGCCCGGGCAATGTCAACAAAGCGCTCCGACGCGCCGGTGGCGGCAAAAAAGATTTCTGGGAGATCTACAATTTCCTCCCCACAGAGACTCGCGGCTATCTGCCAGCTTTCATCGCTGCCAACTTTGTGATGAACTATTACGACCGCTTCGGACTGAAGCCCACCGTGGTGAAGCAGCAACTCGTGACCGACACCGTGCAGGTGGCCGACCGTGTTCACTTCAACCAGATTGCCCAGGTGCTCAACATACCGGTCGAGGAGATAAGGATGCTCAATCCGCAGTTTCGCAAGGATATAATCCCCGGCAACAACCACCCCTACTCGCTCGTGCTCCCCTCGCAGCAGTGTCTGAGCTACATCATAAGCCACGATGCAATCATGGCCACTGATGCCGACCAGTATGCCCGCCGCACATATGTCGAGCCGGGTGTGCCCGCGACTCTGTCACAAGCGCAGGCGATGGCCCCACGCTTGTGAGAATCACCCACACCGTGAAGCGCGGCGAAAATCTGCGCGACATTGCACGCCGCTACGGCGTGAGCGCCACCGATATCAAGAAGTGGAACAATCTCAAGCGCGGCAAGGTCAAGGCCGGGCAAGACCTCACCATCGAAGTGATGAGGCGCGACGAGGCACCCGCCGACACGACAGCTGTGGCTACCCGGAGCCTTGCTGCCGCTCCCGATTCGGCCCGCACTGCCGCCGCAGCCGCCGCTCCCGCCCGTCAGGTCGCCGCAGCAGCCGAGCCTAAAGCTACTCCCCAACCCAAGAAAAAAACAGCTCCGGCCAAGCCCGCAGGACCTACCAGATACAAGGTGCGTTCGGGCGACAACCTGTCGAAAATCGCCAAGCGCCACGGCGTGACTGTCAAAGCCATCCAGCAGGCCAACAACATGGGCAGCTCCGTGGCTATCCGCGCCGGGCAGACCATCACCATCCCTGCCAAGACAACAAGTTCATCCCGCAAGCGCCGCAAAAAGTAAAAACATTCCAGCAGTATAAATTACCTCAAAAAGCGGCAACAAACAACCTCAAAAAGCGGCAACAAATCACCTCAAAAAGCAGTATCAAATCACCTCAAAAAGCAGTATCAAATCACCTCAAAAAGCAGTATTACTATTACTTGGTAAAGGAAAGTTTTGTAACTTTGCAATCTCAAACTATGCTAAATATGAAATATCTACCAAGAATTGCTGATGCTGAACTCAAATCACGATTAAACTATATGGGTGCGGTCCTTATAGAGGGACCTAAATGGTGTGGTAAAACGACAACTGCAATAAGGGCGTTTTCCTTTGAATTGCTTTACGTCTTCGCCCATTTGACCCCACTCTGCGGCGGCTACGCGCGCCTTTGAGTGGGGCTAACCTCAAGGAACGCCCCCAAAGGGGCTCCGGGCGCTACGCGCCGATTTAGCTACCGCAAGAAGTAAAGATATTCCGGAAGTTTTTTTCTTGACATCTATCGGATTTTTTTACTAATTTTGCGCCGACGACACAACAAGAGGGGTGCCATCCCGCTGCACCGCAGCGACGGCTGAGATCAGACCCTTTGAACTTGATGCGGTTGATACCGACGAAAGGACTTGTGCTACGCCGCGACTCCCCCTATCCGGAGCCGGCACCTCTCATTGAAGCCGTCGATATTCAGTATATCACCAATGAGAGCATCCATGAAAGTAGAACTCAACAAAAAGATTATTGATGTCGGCACAGTGGAGCCGGCAACCCTCGCTGCGCTCCTCACGCTACACGGCCTCGGAGCGCCGGGACAGGCTGTGGCGGTCGACAATCGCGTGGTGGCCCGCGCCGATTGGCCCACTACTCCCTGCGGGATGATATGAAAATCACTGTCATCACAGCAGTGTGTGGCGGCTGACCATGAGCGACAACCGTTTTATACGCGTGGCCATTACGCCACCTTATTTCTACCCCGATGAGGCGGCGGCTATAGAGCGGCTTGCCTCGGAGGGGGATTTCGACTACATACATATACGCAAGCCGGGGGCGTCGGAGAAAGAAATGCAAAGCCTCATCGAGTCAATCGACCCGGCATTGCGAACTGTCCTCACACTCCACGACCATTTCCTTATTGCAGCCGCAACGGGGTGTGGCGGCCTGCATCTCAACAGCCGCAACCCCGTAGCTCCTCAAGGCTGGCAAGGGAGGGTTAGCCGCTCGTGCCACTCACTCGCCGAGCTCAGCGACGCCTCGCCGGGCACTTCCTACCTCTTTCTGAGCCCGATCTTTCCGAGCATTTCCAAACCCGGCTACAGGTCGGATATAATGGCCGATCCGGACTTAGGTAGCGCCTTGGGCCATTGCCGGGTACCGGTGGTGGCTCTCGGGGGCGTGACACCCGACCGTATTCCGCTCGTTAAGCAATTTGGCTTCGGAGGGGCGGCAATGCTCGGAGCGGCGTGGCGCCGGCGTCCACTCGACCTCAGCCATTTCCGGCTCCAGCTCATCACCCACCCCTACCCCGGACAAGATGTGGTCGAGGGAGCAGTGAAAGCTCTCGAAGGGGGGTGCCGCTGGATCCAGCTGCGACACAAAGACGCCAATCCCGATCTGCTCCTTGCCGAGGCAAAAGCCATAGCAGCTTTGCGATCCCGCTTCGGCCACTTCACTTTTATCATCGACGACCATGTGGAGCTGGTGGACGAAGCGGGGGCCGACGGAGTGCATCTCGGCAAAAACGATATGCCTCCGCCAAAGCTCGCGAAATGCTCGGACCGGAAAAGATTGTCGGATCCACAGCCAACACACTCGACGACATAAGAGAGGCGGCCCGCAATGGCGCCGACTATATAGGGCTCGGGCCATTCAGATTCACTCTCACCAAAGAGCGGCTCGCCCCGGTGCTCGGCACCGACGGCTACCGCAACATAATCTCTGCCATGAACGCGGAAGGAATACACCTGCCCGTGGTGGCTATCGGTGGAATCACTCTCGATGATGTGGCCACCCTCCGCAGCGCGGGAGCCGACGGCGTGGCGGTGAGCGGCGCCATTCTCCGCGAAGCCGATCCGGCATCTGCCGCCGCTTCTTTCATAATCAAATCATCTACTGACAACTGACCATGACAACCAATCCCAAGGATTCACTCATCATAGGAGGCCGAGAATTTACTTCGCGCCTCTTCACCGGCACCGGAAAATTCCGGTCGAACGACCAGATGGCCAAAGCAATCAAGGCATCGGGCACACAGATGGTGACTGTGGCCATGAAACGCATCGACATGGAGCGCACCTCCGACGACGATATGCTCGGCCACATAATCCATGCCGCCGACATACAGCTGCTCCCCAACACCTCAGGAGTGCGCGACGCAGCCGAGGCTGTGCTTGCCGCCCAGCTCGCCCGCGAGGCATTCGGAACCGATTTCATCAAGCTCGAGATTCATCCCGACCCGCGCTATCTGCTCCCCGACCCGGTGGAGACCCTCAAAGCCACCGAAGAACTCGCACGGATGGGATTTGTGGTGCTCCCTTATATCCAGGCCGACCCTGTGCTGTGCAAACGGCTCGAAGAGGCCGGAGCAGCCACAGTGATGCCGCTCGCCGCCCCTATAGGGTCTAACCGCGGATTGGTGACCCGCGAGCTGCTGCGCATCATCATCGAGCAGAGCCGGGTGCCGGTGGTGGTCGATGCCGGGCTCGGGGCCCCCTCCATGCCGCCGAGGCCATGGAGATGGGCGCCGATGCCGTGTTGGTCAACACTGCCATTGCCGTGGCCGGCGATCCCGAAGCCATGGCCCGCGCCTTTGCCGCCGCCACCGAGGCGGGCCGCACTGCCTATCTTGCCGGACTCGGAGGGGTAGCACTCCAGGCCGCAGCAACCAGTCCGCTCACCTCATTCCTCGACTGACATGTTCAGCGACTATCTTAAATCCCACTACGACTGGGACACCACCTGCGCCGAGATAGCATCGAAAACAGGCGCCGACGTGGAGCGCGCCCTCTCCCGCCCCACTGGCACCCTTACCGACACCGATATGCTGGCACTCCTATCCCCTGCCGCCGCCCATATCTCGAGCTGATGGCACGCCGCAGCCGCGCTCTCACCGAGCAACGTTTCGGCAAGACCATCTCGATGTTCATTCCTATGTATATCACCAACTCATGCACCAACTCGTGCGTCTACTGCGGCTTCAACCGCCACAATAAGATAAAGCGCGTGATCCTCACCCCGGAGCAGATCGAGGAGGAGTGCCGCTGCATAAAGAAGATGGGCCCCTTTGAAAATCTTCTTATCGTGACGGGCGAAAATCCCGCCGCTGCCGGCACCGACTACATCGAGCGGGCGCTGCAGATATGCCGCCCATACTTCTCGAGCCTTACCATCGAAGTGATGCCTCTATCGACCGACGACTACGCCCGCCTCACACGCTCGGGCCTCAACGGTGTGATATGCTTCCAGGAAACCTACCACCGCGAGCGATATAAGGTGTATCATCCCGCCGGAATGAAATCCGACTTTGAATGGCGAGTCAACGGCTTCGACCGCATGGGGCTCGCCGGAGTCCACAAGATAGGCATGGGTGTGCTCATAGGGCTCGAAGATTGGCGCACCGATGCCGCGATGATGGCCCGCCACTTGGTGTATCTCCGCAAGCGCTATTGGAAGACCCGCTATTCAGTCAACTTCCCCCGCATGCGACCGAGCGAGAGCGGCTTCCAGCCCAACGTGGTCATGAGCGACCGCGAGCTCGCCAAGTCACTTTTGCATTCCGCATCTTCGACCCGGATGTCGACATAAGCTATTCGACACGCGAGGAGCACTCATTCCGAAATAATATGGCCACTCTCGGCGTGACGACCATGAGCGCCGGATCGCACACTGAGCCGGGCGGGTATGCCCGCGCCGATCAGGAACTCGCCCAATTTGATATCTCCGACGCCACTTCGCCTGCCGAGGTGGCCGCCGATCTGAGCCGTCTCGGCCGCGAGCCGGTGTGGAAAGACTGGGACCGGATATTCGACACCTCATTGACCAACTCATTATGACACCGATCACCTCCACGTCAGCATCACCCTTTGATGCGCCTGCCGGAGCTTGGAGCCACGAAGCCTGGCGCGCCGGCGAAAGAGCCTACAAGGCCATTCTCCATCTGCCATTTGTCACAGAACTCACAGCAGGCAATCTCTCGCGCGAAAGATTCATGCGCTATATTTCGCAAGACAGCCTCTACCTCGGACAATATTCAAGGGTGCTCGCCCACATAGCCTCGCGCACAGGCGATCCATCGGTCAGAAGTGCGTTCCTTAAATTTGCCGCCGACGGGGTGGCCGTTGAGCAGGCTCTCCATCAATCATTTCTCGACGGCATGACTGCCGGAAGTCCGGCACCACGGATGAGTCCCGCGTGCCTGTTCTACACCTCTCTCCTCAAATCAATGGCCTATGAGCCGGTAGAGGTGGAGGCCGCCGCCACTTTGCCCTGCTTCTGGATCTACCGCGAGGTGGGAGAGTGGATCACTGCCCACCGCACCTCCGGCAATCCCTATGACCGATGGATTGACACCTATGCCGATCCGGCGTTCAAAGAATCGACCGATCTGGCCATAGGGCTCTGCAACCGTATGGCTGCCGATGCTTCCACCTCAGTCAGGCAACGCATGACCGAGGTGTATGCCGAGTGCTCGCGCATGGAGTGGCTCTTCTGGCATTCAGCCTATACCGACCTCAATTATCCTGTTGAATTATGAAACAGTATCATCGCGCGCTCACCATAGCCGGCTCCGATCCATCGGGCGGAGCCGGCCTTCAGGCCGACCTCAAGACCTTTTCAGCCCTCGGAGTATTCGGCACCACTGCAGTGGTGGCTGTAGTCGACGAAAACACCGTCGGGGTGACCGGAGTCCACCCGGTGCCGGAATCATTTGTCGCCGGTCAGATCCGCTCCGTGCTGGGCGACATTGGCACCGACGCCGTGAAGATTGGTATGCTCCACTCGTCGAGCTGATAATTACGGTGCTCGACACCCTCAGGGAGTATCCCGAAGTGGCAATATAGTGCTCGATCCTGTGATGTGGCCACCTCGGGAGACCCGCTGCTTATGCCAGAAGCTATAGGGACTCTCCGCGACAAGCTTATCCCCTACAGCACTGTCATCACCCCCAATCTCCCCGAAGCCTCGCTGCTCCTTGGCGCTACAGTGGAGCATCAGGATCAGTTTGGCGATGCTGTAAGGGCTCTATCCCGTCTGGGCCATGGGCAGAGCCGAGGCATCTCGGTGCTTCTCAAGGCCGGCCATCTCGAAGGGAGCGACACCCTGATAGACTACTTCTACGACGCCTCGACTGACCGGGTGACGCGCCTCCCCACCACCCGTATCGACACCGTAAACACCCACGGCACCGGCTGCACCCTCTCATCGGCCATCGCCGCATTCCTTGCCAAAGGCTATACGCTCACCGAAGCCGCAATAGGCGCCCACAGCTACCTCGCCAAAGCCATAGAGGCCGGGCTGCCTACCGCATAGGCCGTGGCCACGGGCCGGTGTGTCATTTCCACAACCTTTGGCCCCGTGTTTAGTGAAAATGATTGCCACCGCGAAACAATAATGCGCCATGGGGCGTTGTAATGCTGAAAACCCTTCATAGAGATTCATCCATCAGCTTATTCCGACGCAATTACAATCATCCCCCTCATGATGTCATTCATCACCACCCTTATCGCTGCGACAGCGCTGGCCTCCACCCCTGCCACCCCCATCGAGCTCATCAACCGGATCGACACGGCGGCATACAGCGCGGAGGCCACTTTTTCTGTCACTATGCCCCAGCTCACCGACGATGTGGTATATGCTCTGGTGCTCAACCAGACTCCGGCCCCCGCCGACACCCTCTGCCCGGCCGCCTACCTGATTGACTGGACGGTGACCCATCGTCCCGGTATGTCGGAACCCACCGCCGCCGACCACGGATTCACCTCCTACTTTTCAGGCAACCACTACTCCCTTACCGCCGAGCGGCTGAGGGAGAGGCATATGCCCGCCGATGTCGCCACCTTTACCCGCCCGGTGAAAGGGGGCATAGCTGTAACCTCGCAGTTTGCCGACCTTGTGCCCGCCCTGATGGCGGCAAAGCTGAGAGATATGGCCGACGATCCGCGCTACAGCCTCAGCGTCCGCCCCGACACCATTGTGGGGGGCGAGAAGGCAGTGGCCCTGCTCACGCGCATGACCGTCAACGGCAATGTGGCATCGGAGGGTGAATATCTATTCTACCCCGGCGCCACCCTCACCCCGAGACGCGTGGTGCTCGAAAACAACACCGGGTCGATAGGCGAGCAGACCATAACAGTCAATATAGCTCGGCCGCATGATGCCGGAACCACACCCGCCCCGGTGACCGAGGAGGCGCTGATGGCGGTATATCCCGACCAGTTTGAGCGATACCGCACCTCATCTTACCGGCTGGAAAATCTTCCGGGACGTCATCTGCCTGCCATCGCCGCCCCACCTCGACCGGCACACGCTTTGCCCGCAATACCTCGCAAAGCCTCGACGCCCCTACGGCTGTAGTGATGCTGGAGGCCCGCAGCGAGTTCACTCCCAAGGTGATAGCCGCCGTGAGAGAAGCTGCCGCGCAGCTCCCGTGGCGCATGGATATCCTCTGGGCTTTCACTGACACCAATCCCGACGATGTTGAAGCCGTGATAGCCGAGCCCGCGACCGACGAGACCATCCTGCTGAGCGCCCGCGCCATTGCCCGCGACTGCGGCGCCGGCTCCACGCTCCCCGCAATAGTGTTTGCCGGGCGCAACGGCATTGTCACCGACTTTATAGCCGGCTACAACAATTCGTTGTCGTCAGACGTTTTAAAAAAGATGATGGGCATGAAGCCATGACCATCCGATTGTAAGAAAGTAATACATAACACACACACCCACTCATACCCCAGATATGGAGACCGTTTATTTCAAAGGCCAGCCATGCCACACCTATGGCACCCTCCCGCAGGTCGACTCACTTGCCCCCTGCTTCCACCTCACCGGCCGCGACCTCAGCCGCGTGCAGTGTCTTGATTTCAAAGACAAGACCGTTGTGCTAAACATCTTCCCCAGCCTCGACACCGAAGTGTGTGCCCGCTCGGTAAGACGCTTCAACGAAGAAGCCGCCAAGATGCCCGACACCGCCGTGATATGCGTGTCGATGGATCTCCCCTTTGCCATGGGCCGCTTCTGCACCGCCGAAGGCATCGACAATGTGGTGGTGGCGTCGGCATTCCGATCCCCGCTCTTTGCCCAGAAGTATGGCGTGATGCTCTGCGACGGCCCTCTCGCCGGTCTGCTTGCACGCGCCGTGGTGGTCATCGACCGCGAGCGCCGCATCGCCTACCGCGAACTGGTTGAGGAGATCACCCATGAGCCCGACTATGAGGCCGCTCTGAGCGTGATCCGCGCCGAAAGCAAAAAAATAACCTCTCACATTTACATACACAGCGAGGCGCCCCCGGCAATCCGGATTGCCGGGGGCGCCTCGTTGTGTATGGTTGAAGCTGATCAGAACGAGTAGTTCACCCCTATCGAGGGAGCGAAAGCGTGGACACGGTAATCGGCCTTAAATTCACCCGGTTTGCCGGTGAGGAGGTCGGTGTAGGGGCAGCTCACATTATCGGCTCCCAGTCCTGCCACATACATCATGGCAAGATCGATCGACAGATTGTCGATGGGGCGGAACGAGAAGCCCACGGTGGGCTCGATCTTGGTCATGCCGGGGGTCTCGGGTTATAATAGGCATCGTTGACCGGAGTGGTGTCGACCATCAGACCGGCACGGAGGTCAAACCTTTTGGTGAGCGCATACTGTGCTCCGAGATGGAAACACCAGGCATTGCGGTAGTCCTTGGTGATGGTCTGGTTGAACGACTGCAGCGGATCGGGAAAGATGATATTGAGCTCGCGGTAGGTGTTCCATCCGGTGAGCTGAGCGTCGAAGGCGAGGGTGAGATCCTCTATAGGCTTATAAGCCACTCCCAGCTGAGAATCCACGGACATGGCATAGAGGCTGCGAAGTCGGATTCGTTGATGAGGCTGAGCTTGCTTTCGAGCACACTCTCGGCCAGGGAGTTGGCGTAGCTGACACGCGCCATTCCCGCACCCACCTTCATGCCATGCGGGTACGGAAGTTGACTCCGGCGGTCCATTGGTCGTTGATGTCGTACATCACGCCGAGATTGGCTCCGAGAGCCACATCGGAGGTGCCGTTGAGATTGATCGAGGCGGCAGCGCATTGCCCAGGGGCTCGGCGGGAATACCCATCGCGCCCACCACGGCATCAAAACGAGGCGCCGCTGATGAGTGCCTTGTCGAGATCCACGCTGCCCCATGTGATCATGAGGCCGCGCCTACCGAGAGCTTCGGTGTGATTCGCCACGATATCGAGGGCTGGACTGTATAGGTCTTGAGGTTGACTTTCTGGCTGAGAGTGGCGCCGGGCCAGTTGCGGGTCCAGTTGATGGCGCTTCCATAGGGGGTGTAGAAGCTTACGCCCGCCTGTAGATTATCGTAGATGCGGAAAGCCGCGTTGACTGCCAGAGGGGTGCTGATGCCATTGTCGGTGCGATAGGTGGCACGTCGTGGATAGCTTTGGCATCGGCCTTGATGCTGGTCACGGAGGCTGAGATGTCGAGAGTGCGCTCCGAAAACGCCAGACCGGCCGGATTGAAGATCATGCTCTCGGACCCTAATTTGAGCGCGGTGCCGGTATGTCCCATACCGAGCTGTCTGGCGCTCAGGTGTTGATCTGATAACCTTCGGCCATCGCCGCACAAGCGGAGAGCATGGCCGCCGAGAGAACTAAATATTTTCTCATAAATAAACTTATAACGAAAAAAGAGTAAAAC
>PDYJ01000779.1_pt1 | contig 50894 bp, 46 predicted proteins | sample 1430841 | NCBI WGS metagenome assembly PDYJ01 (sample SAMN07237672, study PRJNA390542) | Gut metagenome, whole genome shotgun sequencing project. | isolation source: fecal pellets | host: Mus musculus | place: USA: New York, NY | collected 2016-10
TAATCAAGAATTTTTAAAAAGAATGGAAAAAACTTTGAGCAATTAGATAGATTGTCTACCGGTAGTCAAAAGCAGTACATTTCAAATGAACCAGATGAATATTTGGGTATTGAAAGAGGTTATGGTCAAGGTAACTCAAATCCAGAAGATTATATTGAGAGCTTTAATAAATTTATTAAAGAGAACGTAAATGAAATTCCTGCTCTGCAGATTGTAGCAACTAGACCAAAAGATCTAACTTACGATGAATTAAAGAAAATCAAGTTAGAGCTTGAAAAGAAAGGCTTTAAAGAAAACGACCTTCAAACCGCATGGAAGAATGCAAATCAGGTCCAGACAACGGCAGATATTATTAGTTTCATTCGTCAGGCTGCTGTTGGCTCTGAATTAGTCGATCATAATGTCCGTATTCATAATGCAATGCAAAAGGTATATGGTATGGCTGATTGGAATATGGTGCAAAAAAGCTGGCTTAAGAAAATTGAAAATCAATTGCTTTCTTCAACTGTTTTAGGGCCAAATGCTGAGACAGCATTTAGTAGTAATTATTTCAAGCGGCAAGGTGGCTATAAGCAGATGAGAAAAATTTTCTCAGATAATGCAGATCAAATTATTTATGTTTTGAATGAAAATTTGTATGTCTAAAAAATAAGAAGAGCGTAGTATCGCTCTTTTTTTAATCACAAAAATCTGTGATTAAGTACTAAATTATGCTAAAATTAAGCTAATTTATGGAGGATTAAACGATGCTGATAGAATTTACTGTAAAGAATTATGCTTCATTCAAAGATGAAACAACTCTTTCATCTGAAACTGGAAGTAGATTGAGGAAGCTAAAAGAAACCAATACTTTTTCCTATAAAAATCCGGCTTTATTGAAGAGCCTTTTATTATTTGGACCAAACGGTTCAGGAAAATCGCAATTAATTAATGCTCTTAGTACAATGGAAAACTTAGTTACTAGACCGACGAGGACTGTAACGGATAAGCTTCCTTATCATCCCTTTCTATTTAGTAAGGATTCTAAACACGCAGATACCGTTTTTAAAGTAAAAATTGAATTACATAATAAGATATATGAGTATTCCTTTAGCTATAATCAAGATAAAATAAGTTATGAGGCTTTGATTCTAACGGAGAATAATAAAAAAAGAACTATTTTTTATAGGAATGAATCTGGTGTAAGGACGTCTAATAAGTTACTTGAAGAAAGCGTTCCAAAGCTAAGAGATAATTCATTATTTCTGTATCTTGCACAATCGGAAAATCATCCAGAAAGCTCAGAAGTTTATAAGTGGTTTGCACAGGATTTAATTCTGCTTGGAAACGGCTATTCTCTTATGATTCCTGATGAATATTTAGAATTAATGAATAATGAATATTTAAAAAAAGAAATGATATCATTTCTTAGTTTTGCTGATTTTAATATTTCAGATATTAAAATTAGAGAAATTCCTAACCCAGTGTACGAACAAATTTTTAAGCTACTGAGACATGATTTAGTAGAAAATCTAAATGTTGACTCTATAAAAAATCATAAAGAATTATATACAATTCATAAAATATATGATGATGATGAAGTAATTGACTATGGAGAGTTACCTTTGTCTAATGAATCGGTTGGTACACAAAGACTTTTTTATATTGTACTAGCTATGATGCTCGCTCAAATAAATGGCAATCGAAAAACTATTGTAATTGATGAGTTTGACGATTCACTTCACGTAGAGTTAGCAAGCGCATTAGTTAAAATATTTAATTCAAAGGAAAATATGAATCAATTCATCGTCACTACTCATGATGTTCAATTACTAGATAGTGCTCTTAGAATTGATCAAATTTATCTACTTGATAAAGACTTTCATGGTATAAGCAATTTGAAATCAATTTTCGATTTTGAAGATGCTCGAAATAAAGGTAGACGTGATATATCTTTTGCTAAGAGATATTTACAAGGAAAATTTGGTGCTGTTCCTGTAATAGATGTTGAAGGCTTACTTGATGTTCTTCAAATGATTCATGAAAAGTATGGAGATGAAGATGGGAAGAAAGAGTAAGAAAATCAAACAAAAGCCCATTATTGGGATTTTTTGTGAAGGCAAGTCTGAAAAACAATATCTAACAATGCTGAAGCAAAAATATCGATCAACTAATGTAAAAATAGAAATTGTAGATGCTGGGTTATCTGGAAAAAAACTAGTAGAAAAAGCTATTAAATCTAGAAAACATAAAAAATTTGATGCTGTTTATGCAGTTTTCGATCGAGATGATCATAAAAAAGAAGAGTTACAAGCTTGTAGTAAATTAGCTAAGACAAATAATGTCAATATAATTTTTTCATCAATTGATTTTGAAATTTGGATTTTAATGCATTTTGAACCGGTATTTCGGAGGTATACTAGGCCGGAATTAGTTACTCGTTTGTCTAAAGAAAAGTATTTTAATCAGGATTATAGTCGTTTTAAGGGAAATAGTTATCGGAGCTATATTTTTGATAAAGTTGAAAATGCAATGAATAATGCTACTAAACTTTATAAGAAAAATTCTAATTGGATAGAAGATGATCCATTTACTAACATTCATATCTATTTACCTAGAATTTTTGATATAAAATAATGACAAAAAAATTAGCTAAAGTGACCACAGAAACAAGAGATTATTTTGCTGATACATTTACTGTTTATTATCTCGAACCAACTTTTAAGGATAAGCTAACGACTGCAAGAAAGTTTCAAAATTGTGTTAACTACTATTTAAAACATAAAAAAGTAGAAAAGTGGCCGCTTGATTATTGTTTTAGAAATCAAACTGAAGAAGAAAGAAAAATTATTCTAAGAAAGTATTGGTTGAAATATTTTTCTTTTTTATTAGATGAACAACAAAATATTCAACATATTAATCAAAGGATTCAAGAAGGAAAACCAATAAAAATTGGTGAAGATCTTGGTTTTATAAGAATGTCTTTCACTAGAATAATGATGAAGGCTCTCAATGAAGAAAGAGCAGAGAATTTAAAACAAAAGAAGGAGTAGAGTAAGTGAGTAATCAAGAAATAGTTCAAAAACTTTGGAATGAATGTAATGTTTTACGTGATGATGGGGTTAGTTATCAAGATTATATTACTGAATTAACTTATATCTTGTTCTTGAAAATGAGTAAAGAACAAGGACAAGAAGATGATATTCCAGAGAAGTATCAATGGGATAATTTGGTTTCAAAGGAAGGGCTTGAACTTAAAAACTTCTATCGTCAATTGCTTCTTGATTTAGGTAACCCAGAAATAGTAAAAAGTGAACGAATTAACGCTATTTATGCAAATGCATCAACTGCAATTGATGAACCAGCTAACTTAGAAAAGATTATTAAAGATATCGATGAACTTGATTGGTTCTCAGCCCGTGAAGAGGGATTAGGTGATCTTTACGAAGGTTTAATGGAAAAGAACGCTAGTGAAGTTAAGTCAGGTGCCGGTCAATACTTTACCCCACGTGTTTTGATTAATATGATGGTAAAAATGGCAAAACCTGAAATTGGCGATCGTTGTAATGACCCAGCTGCAGGTACTTTTGGTTTCATGGTGGCAGCTGATCAATATTTGAAAGATCAAACTGATGGTTATTCTACATTAACTCCAGAACAATACGATTTCCAAGTAGAAGACGCCTTTTCTGGAATGGAATTAGTTCCAAATACTCATCGTTTGGCTATGATGAATGAATATTTACATGGAATGGATGGACGTCTTGATCAGGGAGATTCTTTATCTGCAAATGGTAAGTGGATGAAGGGCTTTGATGTAGTATTAACTAACCCTCCTTTTGGTACTAAAAAGGGTGGAGAACGTGCAACTCGTGATGATTTAACCTATGAAACGAGTAACAAGCAGCTTAACTTCTTACAAACAATCTATAATTCACTTAAGACTGATGGTAAAGCTCGTGCTGCAGTCGTAGTTCCTGATAACGTTTTATTTGCTGATGGTGTTGGCGAAAAGATCCGTCAGGACTTATTAAATAAGTGTAATTTACATACTATTTTGAGATTGCCTACGGGGATTTTCTACGCTCAAGGTGTACAAACTAATGTCTTGTTCTTCACTCGTGGTGAAAGTGATAAAGATAATACTAAGGAAACTTGGATTTATGATATGCGTCACCAAATGCGGTCATTTGGTAAGCGTAATCCGTTGAATGACAAGGATTTTGAAGACTTTGAAAAATTATACTGCGTTGATGATCATTCTAAGAGAAAAGAAACTTGGGATAAGGAAAAGAATCCAAATGGACGTTGGCGCAAGTTTAGCATTGATGAAATTATGAAGCGTCCTAATACGAGCTTGGATATTTCATGGATGAGTGAGGAAGAAGATCATGATGATCGCTCACTTAGTGAAATCTTGAATGAAATGAATGAGAAGTCTCAAGCGCTTAGGGATGCAATTGCAGAACTTAACAAGGCATTAGAAGGAATTGACGATGAAGACTAATAGTTTAGATTTTGATGCACAGGCTTTAAGAGAGAAAATCTTGGACTTGGCCATGCGCGGAAAATTGGTTAAGCAAGATCCAAACGATGAGCCGGCAAGTGTGCTTTTGGAGAAGATTAAGGCTGAAAAAGCAGAACTTGTTAAAGAGGGCAAGATTAAGAAGAGTAAGGCCCTTCCCGAAATTACTGATGATGAAAAGCCTTTTGACATTCCTGATAGTTGGGAATGGGTTCATGTTAAAGATGTAACAACAATTGGAAATTTTAACTCCATTTCTCCTAAAAATATCAATCAGGGGGAGAACTTAATTGAATTAGCCGATATAGAAAGTAATACTGGTCGATTACTAAATTTTGAAAAAGTGACATCTGAAGTAGGAAGCAATAAATATCAGTATAACCAGGGAGAGGTATTGTTTGCTAAATTGCGTCCCTATTTGAGAAAAGTCTTAATTGCGCCCAATGATGGAATATGTACTACTGAATTATTGCCTATTAATGGAATTCAAACTAGTAATATGTATATTTATTATACTTTTCTATCTAACTTATTTTTTGGTCAAATACGTCAAGAGATGCATGGTGTAAATTTGCCACGTATAAGTCCTAAAAAATTAGCTGAATTAATTATTCCACTTCCTCCGCTTTCAGAACAGAAGCGAATAGCGGCTAAAATAGCTCAGCTATTGGCTTTGCTTCGCAAAGTCGAATCTTCTACTCAACAATACGCAAAACTTCAGACTTTGCTGAAGTCGAAGGTGTTAGATTTAGCTATGCGCGGAAAATTGGTTGAACAAGATCCAAGCGATGAGCCAGCAAGTGTATTGCTTGAGAAGATTAAGGCTGAGAAGGAACAGTTGATTAAAGAAAAGAAGATCAAAAAGAATAAACCACTTCCGCCAATTAGTGATGAAGAGAAGCCATTTGAAATTCCTGATAGTTGGGAATGGGTTAGATTGGGGAGATTCTTAAGCCTGAATTACATAAAAAACCAGATATTGATTTTATCTACATAGATATTGCAAGTGTAGACAATAAGATGAATAAAGTAACAGCTCCCACTAAAATTGTGATTAGTAAGGATAAGGTTGCGTCCAGAGCAAGACAGATTTTAAGTAAAAATGATATTTTATTTTCAGTAGTGAGACCTTATTTGAAAAATATCGCAATGGTATCAGATACTGATCAACTTCAAATTGGAAGTACGGGATTTTATGTCTTAAAACCCTTCAGTTTAATTAATAGACAATATATTTTTTACTTAGTTTTATCTAATTACGTTATTCAAAATATGACAAAAAAGATGAAGGGAGATAATTCTCCTTCTATCAGAAAAGGTGATTTGCAGAATTTTATTATCCCACTCCCACCACTTGAAGAGCAAAGTCGAATCGCTGCTAAAATAGCGCCGCTATTCACTTTGCTTCGCAAAGTCGAAGGTGTTAGCCTTGGATATGCGCGGAAAATTGGTTAAGCAAGATCCAAATGATGAGCCAGCAAGTGTATTGCTTGAGAAGATTAAGGCTGAGAAAGAACAGTTGATTAAAGAAAAGAAGATCAAGAAGAGTAAGGCTCTTCCGAAAATTACTGATGAAGAGAAGCCGTTTGAGATTCCTGATAGTTGGGAATGGGTTAGATTGGGGTATGTAACAAACTTTGTAGGAACGGGAATGGTAATTCCAGCAAATAAACAATTTGATACTTTTACAAGTCAAATGCTTCCTTATTTTAAAATGAATAATATTGGTAATTGGGATGGAGAGCTCGGAGTAAATAATTGGACCTATGTATTAAAAACTCAAAATTCAGATAATTACCTTTTAAAATAAGGGCAATTGCTTTTTAACACTAGAAACAGTCGAGAATTAGTTGGGAAAACAACAATTGTTCCTGATAATCTCAATAAGAAAATATTAGCTAACAATAATATTTTAAGGATAGAATCTTTTGGAAAAATGAAATTAAAGTATATTAATTACTACTTAATTTCTCCATTTTCTAGACATATGTTTTTAAATATGACTGCAGTTCCTACAAATGTCGCAGCAATTTATCAAAAGCAACTTAATAAACTCTTGGTCCCACTTCCACCACTTGAAGAACAAAAGCGAATTGTTGAAAAAATAGGTCAATTATTTATCTCGCTGAAGAGAGACAAAAATTATGAAAAAGTCAAGCAATAAAAAACTTGACTTTTTTGTTTATATTAATTTTAAGAAATAACTTGCTTATATACATTATATAGTGATATCTTTTATTTCAGATACTATATATAGAAAAGAGCGAAAAAACATGAGGAAAACTTTTATTTCTTATAAATATTCTGAGTCGCGTGACATACGTGACAGAATACTTCAAGCATTAGGTCCTGAGGCTACAAAATTCTATAGAGGAGAAACAGCTGAATCTCCTGATTTAACTGACTTTACTACAGATACTATTAAAAATCATTTAAAAGATATGATTTACAATACATCGGTAACTATTTTAATTATTAGCCCTCATATGAAAGAAAGTAATTGGATTAGTTGGGAACTAGAATATGCATTAAAAAATCAAAAAAGAGGTGACATATATTCACATAGTAATGGAATTGTTGGAGTCATTGCTAATCAATGGGATAATGGCGCATGGTTTAAACAGAATGAATATCGAATAGGAAATAGGTTAATACAACATTCTTGTTTACCAGATATAGTGGTTAAAAATAGAATGAATAAGAAAAATAGATTTTCAATAAATTACGATAGTGTGAATTCGGAATCTTATATTTCCATGGTATCTGAAAATACATTCTTAAGTGATCCACAATATTACATTGAAAGTGCATATGAAAAAAGTCAGCGCTTAGATGAATTTTATATTATAAAGCAATCTGAGAAAGATAGAAGAGAACGTGAATTTAGGGAGAAAATTTGGTAGATAATAATCGATATAATCAACAAGACAATTGCTATAACAAATTTAATCATTTGCAGTTAGTTGAACAGCAAATACAACGGATGGCTAATAATTCATTTAAAATAAAAAACTGGTCTATTACAATAATTGGAGGAGCCATTGGTTATTGGTTGAAAGAGGCGTATGCGCAAAAAACTAGATTTGAATTAGCCCTTCTAATCGTAATAATTACTGCACTGTTTTGGTGGCTTGATGCATATTACTTAATGTTAGAAAAGGGATACCGCGACTTGTATGCAGCTGTCGATAACAATAAAACTAAGAATTATACTTTAAATATTACACCATACATTAGCAAAATGGATATAAAAGATGTTGCATTGACAAGCAAAATTCTAATCCGGATATATTTATTGGAAATAGTTTTAGAGATAATATTGTTCGGACATTACTATTTTAAGTTTAAAGGATGATTTAATGTATAAAGCATTTAACTTAGAACATTTAGATCAGTTTGATGACCTAGAAACTATTGATTCTAATTTGGCAAAAATTGAGTATGAAAAATATAAGCAAAAAAATTTAGAAAAACTTTCTTTAAAAAATTTGCTCCAGGAGTCAATAATTGAAAAAGACGAAAATGGAAAAATAAAATTAGATACTAGTAAAATTCAACATACTTTTTTTCCTTTAAAACAAGTTGACATTTTTATATCACATTCTCATAAAGATTTAGAATTAGTCCAAAAATTTGCATATTATTTACGGCATATAATAGGAGTTGACTGCTTTATTGATTCTGAAATATGGGGATATGCTGATGATTTACTTCAAGAAGTGAATAATGAATATGCATTAATTAAAGAGGGATTATATAACTATACTGATGCGAATGTAGATGCGGCCAATGTCTACATGACCTTATCGAACGCACTTCATGATATGATCAATCAGACTGATACAATATTTTTTATTAATACTCCTCAGTCAAGTAGTTTAAATGAAAATCTTAAAAGTAGACAAGTCGAATCACCCTGGATTTATGATGAATTAAAAACTATATCTATTATAAAACCAAAAATTCCTTCTTATATTTCAAAATTAAATGTTCGAAATAATGTATCACCTAAAAATTTGGCGCCAAATTGGAGTAGGCCAATTGACGATCAAATAAAATGCTTGGAAAAGCTAGATGTAAAAGATTTAAAGAAATGGAAAGAATCATTATATACTAATGAAGGATTATATGATCCTGCACCAATGCTTGCTTTCTATCAAATCTTTGAAAATAAAAAATAAAGTAAACGAGTTATGTTTTTGAACTATTAGTAGTATTCTAAAAATTAAGTATTTTATTGATAATAGCGTACTAAGGATTGATTCCGATGTTTTATCGGCGTCAGTCCTTTTTTCATTAATTGAAATAATAAACATATTACAAGATGATCATGCATGTAACATAAAGCACTTAAAAAATAAAAGTAAATCATGGTGTATCATTAACTTTGATATACTTATTTCATAATTAACTATTAGAGTAATAAACATATGGAAGGGTGGAGAGTTAGAATTAATGCAGCATCTGAAATATAAATTGACAGTTTTAAAAAGCCATTGATTTGGAATAATAAGTGAAAATATTATGCTTGAAGGAAAATATTATTTGATTAAGAGAAGCGACCATAAATAGAAATTTTATTGGGCACCATATGAATCAGCACCAAAAAAGGATTTTGATGATTGGGGAGTAGCAGTAATTGACGCTTGATGGAAAACAGATGATCCACGTCCTAAACATTTACGGGATAAGCCTTTAGACTATCAACTTCAACCTTGGATTTATGTGTTATGTGATTCTAATGTATATTCTGAAAAATATATATGTATGGTAAGGATTGGCGTGGGTACTCATTAACATATGAAGTTATGCGCTGTCTAATACATTCAAACAAGAATTGTCGTCGCATATTATCAGTTGGAGTATGTCAAATGGCTTTTCCGAATAGCTGGCTAAAACAAGAATGCAGTTTTTTCTATAAAGAAAAATTAACTAAATAATCAGATTTTTTATCTTTAACATATTTGAGTAGATATTAGATTGATAAACATATGGAAGAGTAACATAATGACGAACTTCACAGATATGAATAGACAAGATCAACAAGCTTATCTAATGAAACCCATAATTGATGAGTTAAAACAAGTTGGCGGCCAAGCAGCTACAAGAGATTTAAAGCGAGCAGTTGTTGAAAGAGAAGAGAATATCCCAGAAAATATCTTAACGATGTATAAAACATCAAGAAATGGGAGAAAGTACCTCCCATTTAATTATGCATTTAACTTTGCAATCTCTAACTTAATTATGGCTGGGATGCTTAAAAGACCTAAACAAGGAATAGTAGTTCTGACTGAAAAGGGACGAGAATACAAAGGAAGTAGAACTGAGCTTAGTGATACAGTCTATAAAATCTCACTTCCTCAGTGGCAGAAGAAAATTGAACAAAATAAAAAGAGTAAAGAATCTAACATTGATATAAGAGAAGAAGAATCATTAGACAACCTTGAAGAAGATTGGAAAGGCCCTCTCCTAAATGCTCTCCTTAATCTAAGTCCAGGAAAATTTGAACTTTTTTGTCGTGCCTTAGTAGCAAAAATGAATGTCGACATTGATGAGGCTATTGGAACTAGTCTTACTGGTGATGGTGGTGTAGACGGCTATGGTTACATTAAGACAGATGATTTTAGAACTGCGCGTGTAGCGATTCAAGCTAAAAAATGGAATCCTAGCAATTCAGTTTCATCCCCTGAAATTGATAAATTTCGTGGTGCAATGGATAAATTCAGAGCTGAATATGGAATTTTTATTACTACTTCAACTTTTACTAGAGACGCAATTAAAGCATCCCGTGCAGGAACAAGAGTAATTACCTTAATCGATGGCGATCACTTACTAGAATTAATTGCTAAATATGAACTCTATGTGACTAAGAAAGTAATTACTACTTATGAACTAGATGACTTTTTTGAAGATGAAAATTGATTAATAAATTAAAGTCGTTAGTGTCAAAGTTTAACAAAATTACTAATTATATGAGATAGCTGATAATTTTTTATAGGTATTAATAATGATAAAACTTATAATTTATAATTTGAGTGGAAAAATAATAGAAAACCAGATGATTGAACCACAATCAATTGAAGGAAAAACTTTAGGACAGAGGGTTAGGATTACTCTCGACGATGAAAAAACTTATGAAGGCCTAACCGATAATACATTTAATTCAAAAACTAAGAAAAAATTGGTACTTTTTCTTTATGACATTGATGAGGAACATAATAAATTAAGAAGTGACAAAGGAATTAATATTTTCATTCCACTAAAAAAAGTTACTCAAGTAGAAACAATAAGATTTAGTAATCCTCGTTGGGGAAGTCCACTGACTAATAAATTTGAAACTGTGGAAGAGTGGAGAGAAAGAATGAAAAAGTATATTGATAAATAAGGTTCAAAGTGAATAAAATGATACCAATAGATAAAAAACTCCATACCAAAAATCATGAAACTGTATCTTTAAATCAACAAGTTTCTCAAGAAACACAATACTTATTATCTACTTCAGCAAATCGAAAAGCATTGCAAAAAGGGATGGGACAATCGCATAGTAATAAAATCTTAACACCAGAAGAATGGGATAAAGTAAAGATCTTTTGAGGAATAGATATGTATGTCTGGATTATACCTAAAGATATGAGTCAACCGTATTTGTCACCAATCTTTGCTCGGGCAGTTCACAGTGGAGATTGGCCAGAAAACGAAAAAGGATGGCATGAATTTTGCATAGTCCTAGATAATTCTAAATCCAATTTGATAGAAATAGATACCTACTCTAGGGAGGGAGTTATGCATGTTGTGACTATTGATAGGGGTAGCTCTAACTGGAGTCCTAAAAATGCATATTTCGGTTCAATGGATTTTTTGAATAAATATGATCCTGAAAAAATGTGTGAAGAAATCTCATCGCAAGATCTAGAAGAATGTATCAAAATAGATAAAAAATATAACTATCAAGAAATTAGAAAAATAAAAACTCAAAAAGATATCGGTGATTTGATGAGTAGTGCCTTGAGCTTTCATGATGCGCATATTGAAAGTATTGAAGCTAAAAATGATGAAATTCATGTGGTTTTTGACCCATATTGGAATAGAAAAATAGAATTATGGTTTGAAGAAAAGCCGAAATATGAAAATAGACTTGAAGATCCTGAATACTATTGGTGGGATGGTGGATCAATTTTCATGAATCAAGGTTATATATACTTGTGTGATGAGATTAATACGCATTATCTGGATGAAGGTGAGTGGGGCATTTATTTTGCAGGTAAAGACCTGTTCTATAGAGTTTTACCCAGTGATAATATTAGAGCTTATTGTACTATGGGTGGGTTACGAGTTAATAGAGAAAATCAAGTGCTTAGTGAAAATGACGACCAATAAATGGATTATATGCTACAGGTAGTGACGCTTCAGGTGTTTTAGTCAGAGATACATATGGCGTAAACGTACCTGGTTCTGAAGCAGGCTATTGTATTTATTCAGGTAGAGTTGCAGCAGATAAAATTAGTGATTAATCGCGCGCAAAAATAAAACCTTCCGATTTAACTTAAAGTCGGAAGGTTTTTACTATCTTCTTATTAAGGCCAAAATAAAAAATAAACCAATGTAAATCGTGAAATATAATGATTCGTTTTTGATGAAAATCATATATGTCTTATGTTTATCTGGATTATTGAAGAAAGTCTGTAAATTTTTCCATAAAAATGGAGTTATCAGTACAACTAGGGTATTAAGCCAGCTAATTTGATTAATAATCGCCAAAAAGATGGGAGTAATGAAGCCAAGAATTGTGAGAATCTTCAGTAAATAAATAGATTTTTTAGTTCCAAGGTAGCTTGCAAAGGTCTTTCTACCATTAATGAGATCTTCACGTAAATCACATGTATTGTTAGCTAGTTGGGTGGCAAAAAATAAGAAGAATATTGGTAAACACTTAAGTAGGGTCGTTAAGAAAGTGTTCCAGGTAAAAGCGTATTGTCCGCAAATCGCAACATACACGCCGACTTCAATAATAAAAACTGAGATCATCCCACTAACAATTAATTCACAAAATTTGGTTGCATTAAGCGGCTTAGGACCGGCCGTATAAAAGATTCCGAAGAAATAGCCAATCATCCCTAGTATTAAAACAATATAGTTAGTTCGGTATACTAAAATTAGACCTGGAATCGCTGAAACAGTATACATAATGACCATTAATTTTTTAACTGCCGATAGTGAGAGTTTCATGCGCCCAATAGTATTAGTAACAGTTAAGAAATGCGGATCTTTGCCGTGCAAATAATCAAAATAGTCATCTGCAATATTAACTGCTAGATCAAATAAAAAGACATCTAAAAAGCAGAGTAAAATATTGATAATGTTTAGATAGTGAAAATCTTGATAGGCAATTGCACTGGCAAATAAGAACCAAATTAGATTTAAAGGCGCAATATAAATTTCTGATAGTTCATAAAATGCTGCCCAAGTAATTTTATTTTCCATTGTTTTCCTCGATATTATAAATGAAATCCTCAATTTATAATACTCGTTTTTTAATTAATTTAAAATAGCATACTATGAGAATAAAAAAGAAACTAGCACCAGCTAGTTTCTTCCTAACTATTATCTTCTAAAGAAAATATGTCTCTTTTTTCTTTCATAAGTAAAGCCTTGACCTAGGGCTTCATGAACATCAATTACTGAAACAAAAGCATTCGGATCTTCACGCAAGATTAATTCTTTAACCTGGCTAATTTCACGCGGTGAAATTACACAGTAAATAATTTTTTTAGCTGATCGATCAAATCCGCCTTCCGCATTTATGAAGGTATATCCTCGATCTAACTGAACATCAATCATTTTAGCGATCTGTTCATATTTATCAGAAATAATAAACAATCCCCGTGCAGCATAGGAACCAGCTTGAATAGAATCAGTAATTCTCGCTAAAACAAAACTAGCTAGCAAAGTATAAATCATATGCTTAATATCAAGATAACTAAGAGAAATTGTTAATACAAATGCATCAAGAGCTAGTAAAGATTTTCCAACCGGAATACCTAATTTTAAATCTAAGATTCTGGCAATAATATCTGTTCCACCCGTGGTTCCGCCGTATTTAAATACAATACCGATTCCAACACCAGAAAACAAACCTGCTAGTACACCAGCAATAAAAAGATCATGGTCTAAATTTAATTGGTTTATAATAGGAAGATGAAGCCAAAAGGATAAGAAGAGGGATAGGCAAAGTGTGCCCAGATTGTCAAGGCAAGGAGCCGTTTGCCCATAAAGCGATATCCGATTATAATTAGGGGGATATTTAGAAGTAACGTGGATAAACCTGGATTGATGTGGAACCAATACCGAAGTAAAAGGGCAATACCACTAATCCCGCCATCGGCAAGTTTGTTAGGGATGCTGATGGCATCTAAGCTAAAGGCATATATGCTACAGCCTAGAGTAATGAAGAAGATTTGTTTAAAGAGTTGTTTATTGAACAATTTAGTCATGTTACTTCCTTCTTTCTATATTAAGAAGTGTGAAAATTAAGGGGAATAGGGAATATATGAAGATTAATAATTTACCGGAAGTTTTTACTGCCGCGCTTCCAGTTTTAAAAGAGATTAATGAAGCGGGGTATGAGGCCTATTTTGTCGGCGGGAGTGTGCGAGACTTGCTTTTAAATCGGCACATTCATGATGTCGATATTGCAACTAGCGCCTATCCAATGGAAATTAAGCAAATTTTTAAGAAAACAATTGATACCGGAATTAAGCACGGAACCGTCACTGTTCTTTATGAGGGTGAAAGCTATGAAATTACAACTTTCAGAACTGAATCTGGCTACCAAGATTTCCGTAGACCCGACCATGTAACTTTTGTCCAAAATCTATCAGAAGATTTAAAGCGACGTGATTTTACTATTAATGCCTTAGCAATGGACGTAGATGGAAATATTATTGATCATTTTGACGGATTAGGTGACTTAGAAAAGCATTTGATCCGTGCAGTTGGAAAAGCTGAGAATCGTTTTCATGAAGATGCCTTGAGAATGATGCGTGCAGTTCGATTTATGAGTCAATTGCAATTTACGCTTGAACCAGAAACAGAACAGGCAATCAGTGACAATCATGAGTTACTAAGTAAAATTTCTGTTGAACGTATCAGAGATGAATTCGTAAAAATGGGTATTGCTCCTGGCAGCCAAAAGGCATTCCAAGTTTTTTTGGATACTGGTTTATCAGAAGAAGTACCCGGTTTTAGGGATAAAAAAGAGAATTTAGCTCTTTATCCTCAACTTAATTTTAGCCCTACTAATGAAGCTAATCTATGGGCTTTGATGATTATTTTACTAAAATTACCAAATGACAAGATTCCTCACTTTATGCGGATGTGGAAGAATTCCAATGCGATGGAGCGTCAAGTAGCTGATATTGTTGCTTTCTTTGACTTAATTAGTTCACACGCACCGAATAATTATGATCTGTATAAAGCTGGTTTAGAAACAATAGTTTCAACGATTGATTTAGCCCATATTTTGGGCCAACCAGTCAACGGTAGAGCCTTAGTTGATAGTTATGAAGCATTGCCAATTAAGAATAATCGTGACCTAGTAGTAGACGGACACTTTTTATTAAAAAATGGTATCCCAGCTGGACCAAGAGTTGGGCTTTTATTAGAAGAAATCAAAAAAGCCGTTTTAGAGGGAGTAATTAGTAATAACGAGGCAGCTATTACTGAATTTATTTCTTTAAATCATTAACTAAAAAAGCAGGCAGTGATAATTGCATTCACCGTCTGCTTTTTTTAAACATAAAATAGAATTGAAAAATACATCAGAATTGAACCTAATACAACAAACATGTGCCAAATCACATGAATATAAGGAACGCCGCGCATTGAAAATAAAATAGCACCAACAGTATAGGCAATTCCGCCCCAGACTAAGAGCCAAAATCCAGTTGGCCCAAGAACTGGGTAAAGGGTACTGGAAGCAATAATCACAATCCAGCCATTAATACGTAAAGGATAGTATCTAAAACAACATGTTTTCCCTGATTAAAGATATAAAATAAAATGCCAAAAATGGCCAGGGCTAAAATAATACCAAACATTACCCATCCCTTTACCCCGCCAATTGCGACTAAGGTATAAGGGGTGTAGGTTCCAGTAATTAAAATAAAAATTGAAGAGTGATCGAATATTTGAAACACTCGCCTGGCTCGAGTAAAAATTAAACTATGATAGAGTGTTGAAAAAAGATAAAGGATAACCAAACTAGAGCCATAAAGAGTAAAGGCTGTTACCCTCAGGGCACTTCCTGTATGGGCAGCTTTCACAATTAGAACTACCAATCCTGCAACAGCTAGTCCAAAGCCAATTCCATGAGTAATAGCACTAAAAATGTTGTTCAAAATGTTATAGGTTTTAGACCTATTTTTGGGTTCTTGCCACAATTGTTTAAAAGACATTCATTTATTCCGCCTTATATAATAACTTTATAATCTATTTAATAAATTTTAACTCATTTTTGTATTTTTGATATACTTGAGATTGTACTTAATAAATTCTAACATAGAATAATAATTATAGAAGAATAGGGGATAGCACTTAGAATGGCTAAGATTAAAGTAGTAACTGATTCCTCAGTTCAATTAACTCCTGAAGAAATTGATAAATACGATATTACAGTCGTTCCATTAACTATTACTATCGATGGTCAGACTTACACAGATGGCATTGATATCAGTCGAGAAGAATTTGTGAAGAAGATGGATGAGTCTGAAGAATTACCTAAGACAAGTCAACCATCAATCGGAATTTTTGAAAAAGTATTTAAAGAATTAACTGCCGATGGAAGCCAAGTAGTAGGAATTTTTCTTGCTCGTTCTTTAAGCGGGACAATTGAAGCTGCTAGACAGGCTGCTGACATAATTGGAAAGACTAAAGAAGTAACTTTAATTGATTCTGAACTAACTGATCGTGCAGAAGCTTATCAAGTGCTGGCCGCTGCTAAGGATGCGCAAGCAGGCAAGAGTCTTGAAGAAATTGTAAATCATGTTGAAGACCTTAAAAAGAAGCAAAAATTACAGATGATGGTAGTTAACCTAAATAACTTGATTAAGGGTGGACGTCTTGGACCATTAGCTGGTAAAATTGCTACTTTACTAAATATTAGAATTGAATTGCATATGCCAGGTGGAAATTTAGACGTTGCTAAAAAGGGTCGGGGAAAGAAGTTTTCTAAGAACTTTGATAAACGTGTTTTAAAGGATATTGAAGAACATAAACACGATATCAAAGAAGTAGCAATTTCTTATGTCGATACGCCTGAAGATATGGAAGTTTGGGCTAATAAAATTAAAGAAATTAATCCTGACATTAAAGTGTTGACTCGTGTTACTAGTCCAATTATTGCAACTCATGCTGGTAGTGGTGCCTATGCAGTATTCTATACAACGGAGGACTTTTAATGGCTTATCGTGAGAGCTTTTATCGTTTTTTAATGACTCAAAGAAATCCTGATTCTTTAGATGATATTGCTGAATTTGCTAACAATGCTCAACATGACAGTTCTTTTCCAAAACAAGAGGAAGACTATGAAAAATTGTCAGAATATTTAGAATTAAATGCTGGTTATTTACCAAGCATGAGCGTTTTTGACAAGGCATATCAATTATATTTAGATAATATGAACTGAGGCTAATATGGCAGAAGTAGAACCAAATAATTCTCATCAAAATAAAGAAATTTCAAATAATAAAAAGAAGCATCTTCCCAAATATGCTCAATTTTTGTTAACTGGTATAGCTGGTGCGGCAATTGGTGCAGGTTTGACCTTTGGAATTATGGAAGTTAAGGAACTAAAGTCACCTTTTTATCAAGTTGAAAAAGTGTATGAGCAATTACAAGGTTCATATTATAAAAAAGTCTCACCGCAAACATTGCGCCAGGGGGCAATTAACGGGATGCTTAATAGTCTTAACGATCCTTTTTCTGAGGGATTAAGTGGAGCAAACCAAGAACAAGTTAATAATATTTTAGAGGGTTCGAGTTTTGGCGGAGTAGGTATTCAGATGGCAGTACGCAACAATAAAGTTGTTGTGGACTCTATTGTTGCTGATTCTCCAGCTTCAAAAAGTACTATTAAACCTGGCGATGAGATTGTTGCCGTTAATAATAAAAAGGTAAGTGCAGCTCAGTTTAGTAAAGTAGCTCCTTTAGTCAGAGGGAAAATTGGTACAAAAGTTACCTTGAAACTTAGACGTGCTAACTCTACTTTTAACGTTACCTTAAAGCGGGCTAAAATCTCCCAATCTAGCTTAACTAAGCGAACTGAAGGTAATGCAACAATTATTACAATTACACAATTTGACGTTAATACGGCTAAAGATTTAAAGAGTGCTTTAAAGTCAATTAATACTAAAAAATATCCTAAGCTAATTATTGACTTACAAGATAATCCTGGTGGTGCAATGGATGCTGCTTTGAAGTCTTCATCATATTTCTTACCAAATAATAAGATTATTATGCAATATCAGGATCGCAAGCAAAAAGAAGTAATTCGCTCTGATAAAAAGCTTTCTGGTGGCTTCCATACAAGTCTAAAGCCAATTATTTTAATTAATGCCAATACAGCTAGTGCCAGTGAAATCTTTACCGCGGCTCTTGTTCAAAATCACCGGGCAGTTTCTGTTGGTCAAACAAGTTATGGTAAGGGAACAGTGCAGGAAGTAGGGCAGACGCAAGATTCTGAATATAAATATACAATTGCTAAGTGGCTTACTCCAAATGGAACTTGGATCAACCAAAAGGGGCTAAAGCCAACTTATCCTGTACCTGAATCTTCTTTAGCCAAACTACCTCAATTCCAAAGTATGAGTATTTTGAAGAAATCAATGACTGGTGTTGATGTGGCAACTCTGCAGCAATATTTGAATGCCTTAGGTTATATGCCAAAGCATGTTACAGGAGTTTTTGATGATGAAACTAAGAATGCAGTTATTGAGTTTCAAAAAGCCCATGGCTTGACAGCAGATGGTATAGTAAATGGGCAAGTACAAGCACAACTTTATTTAGCAGTTGCACAAAAATTGCAAGATGATAATCCTGCTTTAAAGAAAGCAATGAGCTTAAATCTAAAGGATATGGAGGATTAAAATGGCAACTATTCAATGGTATCCAGGACATATGAACAAGGCTAAAAATCAACTAGAAGATAATCTAGACTTGATTGATGTCTTAATTGAAGTTTTAGATGCGCGCCTACCAGTTTCTTCTCGTAATCCAATGATTGGACAATTAACAAAGAAGAAACCGCATATTATTGTTTTAAATAAGGCTGATTTGGCTGATCCAATTCAAACTAAAAAATGGACCCGTTATTATCAAGATGAGGGTAACTTCGTGATTTCGATGGATGCCCAGCATACTACAAATATGACTAGTCTATTTAAAATTATTAAGTTAGCTGGTAAGGAAAAGACAGATAAATTAATTGCAAAAGGTGCATCAAACCCAATGATTCGAGTAGCTATTGCAGGAATTCCAAACTGTGGTAAGTCTACAATTATTAACCGGATGGTTGGAAGAAATGCTGCAATTGTTGGTGATAAGCCTGGTGTAACACGTGGACAAAGTTGGCTCAAAACCAAGACTAATGTACAAATTTTAGATACACCGGGGATTTTGTGGCCTAAGTTTTCTGATCAAGAAGTAGGTTATAAATTAGCAGCTTGCGGGGCAATTAAGGCGGATATTTTTCATCCCGATGACGTTGCCTTATTTGTGATTGAATTTTTGAAGCAAAATTATCGCGATGATCTTGTTAAATTTGCACGAATTTCAAGTGAAGAGATGGACAGTATGTCTAATCCAGATTTATTGTTAGCAATGACCAATAAATACGGTATGCGAGATGACTATGATAAGTTTTCACTCTTTATGCTTCAACGTTTACGCAAGGGAAAATTGGGAAGGATTACGTTCGATCTTAGATGACGATTACTGAGATAAAGAACTTACTTCAAGGAGAAGTAAGCAAAGAGCAATTAGAAGAATTAAAAACTGATGAACGAAAGGGTGTCCAAAAGCTCTTAATTAGCTATGAAAAAAGACAAGCTAAATATGCTAAAGCATTAGCTCAATTTCAATCCCGTTTTTCTTATGAAAAAGAATTTTGGCAAAAGGATCAACTTGTTGCTGGGGTTGATGAAGTAGGGCGTGGACCGCTTGCTGGCCCTGTAGTTACAGCTGCAGTTATTTTGCCACATGATTTTGATTTAATTGATGTTAATGACTCAAAAAAATTATCACCTAAGAAGCGGCAAGCGCTTTTTCCAAAGATTCTAGAAAAAGCTGTCAGTGTTAGTGTCGGCTTAGCTAATAATGATGTAATTGATCAGATTAATATTTATGAAGCGGATCGTTTAGCAATGGCTCATGCTGTTCAAGGTCTAAAAGTAAAACCTGATGCCTTATTAGTTGATGCCATGAATGTACCTTTAAATATTCCGCAAGTTAAACTAATTCACGGGGATGCTAAGTCTAACTCAATTGCTGCCGCTAGTATTGTAGCTAAAGTGTTTCGAGATAACTTAATGGATGCTTATGGTGAAGTCTATCCAGAATATGATTTTAAACATAATGCAGGCTATGGAACACGTGAGCATATGGAAGCTCTTAAAAAATACGGTCCAACTCCAATTCATCGGAGATCTTTTGCTCCAGTTAGTGAATACGAAAAATAATTATAAAAAATAAACCTTCACTTTTGCGTACATGATAGTGGAGGTTTTATTTATATGAATTTAAAAGAATTTTGTTTAAGGTTAAAATTACAGCAAGGTCTTGGCATCACTACTATCGGAAAAATTGTAGCGAATTTTACTGCTGGTGAAGAAGTAACAGTTGACAAAATAGAGAGTTTATCATTAAAATCAAATATCCAAAATCTTATTTTAGTTGCAATGAAAAATGATAAGTTCAATTCTTGGATTGAAAGAATTGAATTACAGTGTGATGTTATCACGATTTTTGATACAATCTATCCAAATGCACTCCGTGAAATGTATAATGCACCAACACTTCTTTTTACTAGAGGAGACTTATCCTTGCTTAAAAAGGAGATTACAGTTATAGTTGGCGCAAGACAGCCGACAAATTATAGTCGATTTGTCTTAAAACAATTAATTCCGCAGCTGATACAGCAAGATTTTGTTATTGCTAGTGGCTTAGCACGTGGAGTGGATGGAATTGCTCATCAAGAAACATTAAAAAATCACGGTAAGACAATTGCCGTCATTGGAAATGGACTCAACCATTTTTATCCGCAAGAAAACAAAATGCTCCAGGAAGAAATTATGGCGAACGGGCTATTGATCAGTGAATATTTACCGGATACTCCTCCAAGGCCTCATCGCTTTCCGCAAAGGAACCGTATACTTGCGGGCTTAAGTAAAAATATTATTGTGACTGAAGCTAGAAAAAGATCGGGCTCCTTAATTACTGCAAATATTGCTTTAGAAGAAAATCGCAATATTTTTGCAGTTCCGGGACCTGTCTCAAGTCCTTTGTCAGAAGGCCCTAATGAGCTAATTGCCGCTGGTGCTTATCCACTGGTTAATGCTGATTTTAAAAATTTGCTTTAGTTGACAAGAGTAAAATTTTTGGTATTTTAGAATTTGGTAGAAATTGTGCAAGGAAGGGGCATTCTATGCCTACTAAACGAAAAAATAAAAAGAATTTAGTTATTGTCGAGTCTCCTCATAAGGCTAAGACAATTGAAAAATATTTAGGAAGAAATTATCATGTTATCGCTTCAAAAGGCCATATTCGTGATTTACCCAAGTCTCAAATGGGAGTGGATGTAGAACATGACTATGAACCAAAATATATCTCCATTCGTGGAAAAGGCGATACGATTAAAGAATTAAAGAGCGAAGCTAAAAAAGCAAAATATGTTTATCTTGCTTCCGACCCGGATCGAGAAGGAGAAGCGATTGCTTGGCATGTCGCTCATGCATTAAATTTAGATCCAAAAGAACATAACCGCGTTGCTTTTAACGAAATTACTAAAGATGCTGTTAAGAATGCCTTTAAGAATCCAAGAACTATTGATATGGACATTGTTGATGCTCAACAAGCTCGTCGTGTCCTAGACCGTTTGGTTGGTTATTCAATTAGTCCGATTTTGTGGCAAAAGGTAAAGAAGGGATTGTCAGCTGGACGTGTTCAATCGATTGCCTTGAAGTTAGTAATTGATCGTGAAAATGAAATCAAGAACTTTAAGCCAGAAGAGTACTGGACTATTGATGCTGATTTTGAAAAGGGCTCAGAAAAGTTTAAGGGTGCTTTTTATGGCATTAAAGGCAAAAAGCAAGAGTTGCCAAATAACGAAGCAGTTCAAGATGTTTTAAAGCGAATTGATAAGCGGAAAAATTTTGAAGTTACAAAAGTAGTTAAAAAGGAAAGAAGACGTCAACCTACTGCTCCTTTTACTACTTCAACTATGCAACAAGAAGCAAACAAGCGCTTAGGCTACAGAACTCGTCGAACAATGAGAATTGCCCAATCTCTTTATGAAGGTGTGAACCTTGGTAAGGGATCTGTCGGCTTGATTACTTATATGCGTACTGACTCAAAGCGTATTGCTAATGTAGCAAAGCATGAAGCTTCAAAATTTATTCATGAAGAATACGGTGAAAATTACGCAGCAGTTAAGCCGCAACATTTTAAAAATGATGCGGATGCTCAAGATGCCCACGAAGCAATTCGTCCTACTTCAGCTTTTAGAACTCCAGCTTCGGTAAAAGAGTATTTAACAACTGAAGAATATCGACTATATACTTTAATTTGGTCAAGATTTATTGCTAGTCAAATGACTCCAGCTGTTTACGATACAGTTAGAGCTGATATTGAGCAAAATGATGTAACCTTCAGAACAACTGGCTCAAAACTTAAATTTGCTGGATTTACGAAGGTATACGATAACCAAAAAGAAAAGAGTAATGAACTACCCGAGTTGAATGAAGGCGATAAGGTTAAACTTAAGAAGACTGATGATCGTCAACACTTTACTCAACCACCTGCACGTTATACAGAAGCTAGTTTAGTTCGTGCTCTTGAAGAAAATGGTGTTGGTCGTCCATCAACTTATGCACCAACAATTGATACTATTCAAAAACGTTACTACGTAAAACTTGAAGGTAGATCAATTGTACCTACAGAATTAGGAGAAATTGTAGATAAGTTAATCGAAGAATTTTTCCCTGACATTGTTAACGTTGACTTTACAGCTCAACTTGAAAATGACCTAGATGGGGTTGAAGTAGGGAAGAAGAACTGGATTAAAGTAGTTGATGAATACTACAAGCCATTTTCTAAAGAGTTAGATAAAGCCGACCAACAAATTGAAAAGGTTCAAATTAAAGACGAACCTGCAGGCTTTAACTGTGATATTTGTGGAGCGCCAATGGTTATCAAAATGGGACGCTATGGTAAGTTCTATGCTTGCTCACGCTTCCCAGATTGTCGTAATACTAAACCAATCGTTAAGAAGATTGGCGTAACTTGTCCTAAGTGTGGTAAGGGCGAAGTTATCGAAAAGAAATCAAAACGCAACCGTAAATTCTATGGCTGTTCACGCTATCCAGATTGTGATTTTGTTTCATGGGATCAACCAATTGGTCGTAACTGTCCAAATGATGGTCACTTCTTAGTTCAAAAGAAGAACAAGAAAGGATTAGTAATCCTTTGTCCAAATGGTGATTACCGTGAAGAACCAGAAGAAAATTAAATTATAATAAAAATCAATGATATCATTAAAACGAAAGCGGTTTAATGATATCATTTTTATATAGACTTGAAAGAGTCGAGCAGAAAGGAAAGATTGCATGGTAAAGAATGTAACCGTAATTGGCGGAGGTCTTGCAGGGAGTGAAGCTGCATGGCAATTAGCTAAGCGTGGCATTGAAGTAGATTTATATGAAATGCGACCTAAGAAAAATACGCCTGCTCATGAAACTGCAAACTTTGCAGAATTAGTATGTACTAACTCAATGAGATCCAACCAACTGTCAAATGCTGTTGGTTTGTTAAAAGAAGAAATGCGGCAGCTGGATTCCTTAATTATGAAAGCAGCGGATGAAACAGCAGTACCTGCTGGGGGAGCTCTAGCTGTTGATAGAGATAAGTTTAGTGCAGTTGTAACTAAAACTTTGAAGGACTTGCCAAATGTTCATGTTCATGAGGAAGAAATCACTGAGATTCCAAAGGATGGGATCACGATCATTGCGACTGGTCCATTAACCTCAGATATACTAGCAGAACAGATTAAGGAGTTCTGCGGTACTGATTCACTTCATTTCTTTGATGCAGCTGCTCCAATTGTGGCAGCTAGCTCAATTAATCGTGATATTGTTTATAAAAAATCACGTTATGACAAGGGTGAAGCTGCATATTTGAATTGTCCCATGACTAAAGAAGAGTTTTACAATTTCTACAAAAACTTAGTTGGGCCGAGACAGCTACCTTACATGGTTTTGAAGATAAGAATGTTTTTGAAGGATGTATGCCAATTGAAGTAATGGCCAAAAGAGGAGAAAAGACAATGCTCTTTGGCCCACTTAAACCAGTTGGTTTAGAAGATCCTAAGACCGGAAAAACTCCTTATGCAGTTGTGCAATTGCGTCAAGATAATGCAGCTAGCACAATGTATAACATCGTTGGTTTCCAAACTCATCTAAAATATGGTGAGCAAAAGAGAGTCTTTTCAATGATTCCAGGTCTTGAAAATGCAAAATTTGTTCGCTATGGTAAAATGCACCGCAACACCTATATTGCTAGTCCTGAAGTTTTGAATGCAAATTATGAAGCCAGAAAGCAAACTGGTCTCTTCTTTGCAGGACAAATGACAGGGGTAGAAGGTTATGTTGAAAGTGCCGGTTCTGGTTTAGTTGCCGGAATTAATGCAGCTAGAGAAGCTTTAGGAGAAGAAACCTTAGTCTTTCCTAAGTCAACTGCCTTGGGTTCTATGGCCAACTACATCACAACCACTAGCGCAAAGCATTTCCAACCAATGAATGCTTCCTATGCACTCTTGCCAAAATTAGATTACAAGGTAAGAAACAAGCAAGAAAGACACTTAGAAATTTCTAAACGAGCATTGAAGGATCTTGAAGCCTTTAAGGAAGAGAAGAAGCTTGATTAATAATGTCTAAAGAAAATGATAAATTAATCAAACAATTTCAAGATTACTTGAACTATGAACGTAATTATAGTAAAAATACTGTAAACTCTTACTTAAATGACCTAAATGAAGCTAAGGAATTTTTTAAAGAAAATGGAGGCTTTAGCGGCTGGGATCAAGTCAAAAGTCGCGATGTTGAAATTTTCTTACAAGACTTAGCGACCCAAAACAGGTCAAGAACTACTCAAGCGCGTAAAATGTCTAGTTTAAGATCTTTTTATCGCTTTCTCGTTAAGCGAGAAGTGCTAGATAATGATCCAATGCAGACAATTAGTTTAAGATTAGGCGAAAAGAAATTACCACAATTTTTCTATGAAAAAGAGATGCGACAAGTCTTTGATAGTCTTGCCGGTCATGACAAGTTGGTGGTTCGAAATCGCGCGATGTTTGAACTTTTTTACGCGACTGGGATGCGTTTAAGTGAGATGGCATCTTTAAAGCTAGATCAGATTGATTTTGATTTAAAGATTATCTTAGTTCATGGGAAGGGTAATAAGGACCGCTATGTTCCCTTTGGAAAAGATGCGGCCAGTGCTTTAAAAGAATATTGTGATGAAAGTCGACTAGCTCTACTAGGTAAAAGTGAAGATCTAGGCTATGTATTTTTAAATAACCGGGGACAAAAGTTAACTGGCCGCGGAATTGAATACATTATGCAGCAAGTTTTCATTAAAGCTGGAGTTGGTGGAAAGGTTCATCCCCACATGCTTAGACACTCTTTTGCAACCGAAATGCTTAATAATGGAGCAGACCTAAGGAGTGTGCAGGAGCTTTTAGGCCATGAATCTTTATCAACGACGCAAATTTATACCCATGTCACAATGAAGCATTTACAAGCAGATTATCAAAAATTTTTCCCAAGAAAAGATAAGAAAGACGAGGCATAATAATATGACAACAATTTGTTCTGTTAGATATAACAATAAAACCGCCATCGCTGGTGATGGTCAAGTTACCTTAGGTGAAAAAGTTATTGCTAAGGCAACTGCTAAAAAGATTAGAAGAATTTATCATGATCAAGTAGTAATCGGCTTTGCTGGCGGTGTTGCAGATGCAGTTAGCTTGCAAGATATGCTTGAAGGAAAGCTTGAAACTTATTCTGGTGACTTACGTAGAGCTGCCGTTGAAATGGCGCAAAGCTGGCGTAAAGATCCAACTTTAGCTAAATTACAAGCTATGGTAATTGCTTTTAATGATAAAGACTTATTATTAATTTCTGGTAATGGTGAAGTACTTGAACCAGATGAAGATGTGGTAGCTATTGGTTCTGGTGGTAACTTTGCCCAAGCAGCTGCAATTGCTATGACTCGTCACAGTAATGGGATGAGTGCAAGTGAAATTGCTAAAGAAGCTGTTAAGATTGCTTCCGGAATTGATGTGTTTACAGATGACCACATTACTACTGATGAAATCTAGGTGAATTATTTTGACTGAAGAAAAAACTCCAAAACAAATTGTAGAATTACTTGATAAATATATTATTGGCCAAAACGAAGCTAAAAAGTCTGTTGCTGTTGCATTGTATAACCGTTATCGTAGATTGCAACTACCAAAACAAATGCAACAAGATATTACGCCAAAAAACATGTTAATGGCTGGTCCTACTGGTGTAGGTAAGACAGAAATTGCACGTCGACTTGCTAAAATTGTTGATGCACCTTTTGTAAAGGTTGAAGCAACTAAGTTTACTGAAGTTGGTTACGTTGGACGGGATGTTGAATCAATGGTTCGTGACTTAGTTGAAGAAGCAGTTCGAATGGAAGAAAAAGATCAATTTGAACATGTTAAAATGCAAGCTACTAAGAAAGCTAATAATCGTCTAGTTAAGTTAATTGTGCCCGGAATTAAGCGTGAAAACCGTGAAAATTCTATGCAACAAATGATGCAAATGCTTTCTGGTAACTTCAACATGAATCAACCTCAAGATAATGAAGAAGTAACTGATGATATTCGTAATGAACGTCTTAGCGTAGCTGATCAACTTAATAAGGGATTGCTTGAGAATCGTGAAGTTGCCATCGAAGTAGAACAAGCTCCAAAGGTAAACCCAATGGGCGATATGATGGGCCAAATGGGAATTGACATGTCAAGTTTGATGGGTGACTTGATGCCTAAGAAGACTGTTAAGCGTACATTAAAAGTATCAGATGCACGTGAAGTTTTAATTCAAGAAGAATCAAAGAAGTTAATTAACTACGATTCTCTCTACCAACGTGCAATTGAGCGTACTCAACAAAATGGTATTATCTTTATCGACGAAATTGACAAGATCACTGCTGGTAACAAGAAGACTTCTGGTGAAGTTTCTCGTGAAGGTGTACAAAGAGATATCTTACCAATTGTTGAAGGTTCAACTGTTTCAACTAAGTATGGTCCTGTGTCTACTGACCACATTCTCTTCATTGCGGCTGGTGCTTTTGCCGAAAGTAAGCCAAGCGATTTAATTCCAGAATTGCAAGGACGTTTTCCAATTCGTGTTGAATTAAATGCCTTGACTCAAGAAGACTTTGTTAAGATCTTAAAGGATCCACAAAATTCACTTTTGAAGCAATATATTGCACTTCTTAAGGCTGATGGTATTAAATTAGTCTTTACTCAAGAAGCAATTGATCGAATTGCTCAAATAGCTTTTGAAGTAAATCAAGGAACTGACAACATTGGTGCCCGTCGTCTAGCAACTATTTTAGAAAAATTACTTGAAGATGTTCTTTACGAAGGACCAGATATGAACATGGGTGAGATCACTATTACTCAGAAGTATGTTGATCAAAAATTGAGTGATATAATTATTAATAAAGACTTAACAAAATTTATTTTGTAATTTTAGTAGATAAAGAGAAGTTAAATTATGGATTATCAATTAAAGAATAATTTTTTAACAGTAACACTTTCTGATAAGGGTGCTGAAATTCAAAGTGTTAAAGATGTAAACAGCGGTCGAGAATACATGTGGCAAGCGGATCCCGAAATTTGGGGACGTCATGCTCCGGTTTTGTTCCCAGTAGTTGGACGTTTAAAGGACGATCAATATACTTATGATGGTAAAACTTACCATATGGGACAACATGGTTTTGCTCGGGATGCACAATTTACTGTTGAAGAACAAGATGATAAGCACATTGTTTTCCTTCTAACGTCTAATGAAGATACTAAAAAAATGTATCCATTTGATTTTGAACTAAGAGTATCTTACAGTTTAGTGAATAATTTGCTGGAAGAACACTTTACAGTAACGAATACTGATACTAAAGAAATGATCTTTGGTATTGGTGGCCACCCGGGTTTTAATTTGCCAACTGATAATGGTTTAAATAAGAATGATTACTACTTTAAGTTTGATCCTTCAATGGACCATGTGAAAATTCCTTTAAAGGCACCATATCTTGACTGGGAAAATCGTTCTTTGCTCGCAACTGATTCAATGTTTGAAATTAGTGATGAATTATTTAAGGATGACGCCTGGGTCTTTGAATTAAAGCAACCTAACAAGATTTCTATTAGAACTGATAAGAGTGACTACCACATTAACGTCAAAATGGAAAATGCACCATTTGTAGGTTTGTGGTCACAATATCCTAAGGCTGGCAACTATATTTGTATTGAACCATGGTGGGGAATTGCAGATACTTTAGACAGCGATGGTCAACTAGAACATAAACGTGGAATGAATCATATTGCTCCAAATGAAATTTGGGAGAATGGTTTTACTATTGCGTTTCATGACAAAGCTAAGTAATTAAGACAAATAAGACTTTGGTTGAAAGATCAAAGTCTTATTTTGTATGCAGGTGAGAAAATGAAGATTGGATATTTAAAAAAATTTAGGCAGACATGAGCTGGAAAAAGCAGTAAGTAGATGGCCAGCTTTACATAAAGATGAAAAGGTCAGTTTAGAACCTGGTTCATATGATGAGATTGAAGATAAGATTCAAAACAATGAGTTAGATGCAGTCTTAGTTAATTCAAGACATACTATCTATCAGCAACTAGCTACTTATCCGGTTGATGAGGTTGCTGTAGTGGCCCTGGTGCAAGCGGGTAATTTTAATAAATATCAACAAACCGTTGAAATGAGTGATTTAAAGAATTTACCTTGCATTATGGTAGCGAAAGTAGAGGAAGAAAAGAGCGAATACCACTATTTAAAAGGTGTTCTTCAAGTTGATAGTGATTTACTTGCGGTTGAAACCTTAGGAGAAGCTGTTTTAATGGTTGAATCCGGATCTGGCTATTTAATTATGAATGAAAAAACGGCAGCCCACATTGATGATGACCAAGTACAAAAGTTATTCTTGTTGCGAGCTGGAAAACAACTAACTGAAGAATATGCTTTTATTGCTAAACCAGAAGATCAGCGAGTAGAAAAATTGAGCAAGATATTAAAAGAAATTATCAATTAAAAGTAAAATAATTATGTAAAGATATAAAATAATATTATTTGAAAACTCTAGTGCAAAACTAGAGTTTTTTTATACCTTGGCGTATACAAGTTCCCATTCTGGTGGGAATTTTGTTAAAATAGAATATATGTTCTAGAGAGGGTGAAAAGAAGTGCTAACAAGGTCACATCGAATTTGTAGTATTGCAATAGTGGAACTAAGCTTATTATTAACTAATCGGCTATTAATCGATCCAGTTAACAACATTATTATTCTGGCTGCGACTGCCATTGGCGCTTCTTTACCTGATATTGATGAATATAACAGTTCGGCAAGCAAAAAGTCAGTGATCAATTTTAGCCTTTTTCTTAAACATCGAGGAATTACGCATTCTTTCCTTGGCTGGGCTATATTTTCTGGCGGTCTATATTATCTAATGAATAAATTTATTCCTATTCATATTAATAACTTAACTTCTCAGAATTATTGGAGTGCACTTTGGTTTGGGCTGGTAATTGGATATTTTTTGCATTTAGTTGAAGATAGTTTCAGTAAGCAAGGAGTAGAGTGGCTAGCGCCATTTTATAAGAAAAAAAGAAAGTCACCAATTCATTATAAAGTTGGGGGTTGCTTTGAGAACTTTTTAACTATGATGTCTTATTTAGCGGTAATTATGATGACCTTTTATTGGATTTGGCTTTCTTTGACACCTGCAACCCAAGTCTTTTTGTTTTGAAAAGTGGATTTAAGCCTGTAAGATAGGTACTGGGGGAAGATTCCAAGAGAGGAGTCCTGAATATGTCCCAATTATTAGTAATAGCCGGTTTAATCGGTATTTTGTATGGTGCAGTTGAGCTTAAAGCCCAGCCAATTCCAGTTGAAAATGATACAGTTCATAAAGGACGTTAATTGACCTAGATGACCAAGAGCTAAAATTGCTCTTGGTCATTTTTAGTTTAACCAGTATACTGGTAGAAAGAAGAATATTAAAGGATATGAAGTATGGATTCGAATGAATTAATTTTTACTAAATTAGAAAATAAACGTTTACGTTATAATTTGCTTGCAGATATTTTGTTAATTCTTGGAGGTATTTTAATGTTTAGACAGCCTCCAATGAGCTTATTATTTCAATTACTTGGAGCCGGTTTAATTATTATCGGAACCGTATTTACTTTTTTATCATTTCGAGTAAGGACTAGTAAGCAATATCATGACCTATCTTTATTAGTTAAAAATGAGCCAAGTAGTTTTTAAGGAGGTCGTTAATTTATTTGGAGCAAAGTTAACGGCATTAGCTTTGTTGGTGGGAATAGGTCTGATAGCATTAGCAATTTGCTTTTTCTTTTTACTTAGTCGCTCTTGGATTAAAGCTTTATTGTTTTTCTTAACATTTTGAGACTGTAATTGATTTGAAAGATTTTATGAATAATATCACAAAATTAAAGGATGAAAGTGCAATTTAGGTTTTCATCCTTTTTATATCAATAAAAATATTTGTGATTTTGTGAGCATATTATTTTACTTTAATTATTGGATTGGATATTATAGTATCATAAGAATTTTGCTTTCGAGAAAGAATCACTTTAAAACACTATATAATTGCTTATTCTGTAAATTTTCCTGGGTGAGAATAAGTAATTAAACTGGAGGTATTTTTATTGATAAGTATTGTTAAGAGTAAATCATTTGGTCTTGCAGCTGCAATGACTTTAATTTGTTCCGTGGCAGGTATTTTCCTAGCAAAATTACCCTATGTTAATTTGATTGGTGCGTTGGTAATTGCACTTTTATTGGGGAATTTCACTGCAGGTTTTACCAGTTGGGGTAAGAGAAGAAGCAGCACCAGGGATTGGTTTTATTTCTAATAAGTTTTTTGAGATTAGGAATTATTTTTACTGGGTTTTAGACTTAATCTTACTAAGTTAGCTGATGCTGGTATTAAAAACAATTTTAGTTGCAATGCTAGGAGTAAGTGGAACGATTGTTTTGACTTATTGGCTTAGTAAAAAATTTGGGGCAGAAGATGAATTAGCAGTGTTATCAGCTTGTGGCTGCGGAATTTGTGGAGCAGCTGCTGTAATGGGCGTTTCCCCTCAAATTGAAAGTAGAGATGAAGAACGTAAAAGAGAAAACGAGGTACTTGCTGTTGCCGTAGTTTGTGTGATGGGAACAGTATTTACACTCTTAGAAATTGTGATTAAACCAATGCTTGGGTTAACAGATTCACAATTTGGTATTGTTGCTGGTGGATCTCTTCATGAAATTGCCCATGCTATTGCAGCTGGTAGTGCTTTTGGTGAAGCAAGTTTAGATAGTGCATTAATTATGAAATTATCACGTGTTTTACTTTTAGCACCAGTTGCTTTAATAATTGGATACTGGTACCAAAGAAGACTGGTAAAAGAAAGTACGCAAGATCATACACAAGCACCTAAGAAATTACCAATTCCTTGGTTTTTAGGCGGATTTATTTTAACCAGTATTTTAGGTACTTTCTTACCATTCCCACCAGTAGTTTTAGATGGCTTGGTTCAAGCAGCGTATGTATTTTTGGGGATGGCAATGGCCGCTTTAGGTATTTCAGTTAACTTCAGTGTTATCTTCAAACGTGGTGGTACCGTCTTTGGGGCTGCTGCAATTAGTTCTACTTGCTTGATGATCTTCATGATTATTATGAGTAAGTTATTCTTTTAAATAAATGATAAAAAAGCCGATTGCTTAATGAACAAGCAATCGGCTTTTTTACATTTGATCATATTTACTCCATTGATCCTGCAATTTTTCAATTAAAGTCATAAGACGAGTTTGGTTTTGCAGGCATAGAACTTTTGATGAGCCACCTCATCTTAAATATTATATTGGAGAAAAATATAGTTAACTCCACAAAGTATTTACAAATACTTTGTGGAGTTTTTATAATTAGTTAAGTCATAATTATTTTGTACATGGGAGGGTTGAAAATGCTGCCAAACAAGAAAAAAGAAATAAGATCTATAGTTGGAATGTTAGTTTTACTCATATTTTTAATCTTGGTGAATGTATATCATCAGAATTTAAGTGTATATTGGACTAGTTTCTTGATCATCGGTGGAAGCCTGTTGTTTATTGGTGTTATTTATAAAATTATAAAAGTCATCAAAGAATATTGAGTAATAGATAGCGCTACTGAGATATAAATTAACTATTTATGATTGATTTTGATCGATTTTCATGATATCCTAATTATATCAATTGAAATTCACCTTTAGAAAGAAGGGTCGCTGTTGCGTCTTTAATCTTGCAAAACTAAGCATAGTTGAAATTATTCGTTTTTTATTAAAGGATGAACTATGCACTTTTGACAAGATTATTAGACGGACATGATCTTCTTTTAATACGTAAAAACATGGAGAGTCTGTACTTGTCATAAGTGCAGGCTCTTTTTTCGAGGTGATTTTAAATGAGTAGTATTAAAATTTCGAATGTATCATTTAGATATGAAGATAGTAGCAACAATATTTTTAATAATTTAAATTTAGACTTAGATAGCTCTTGGAAGCTAGGACTAGTGGGTAGAAATGGACGAGGAAAAACGACTTTTCTTAAACTTTTACAGGGAAAATTAGTTGGAAAGAGGTGAAATTCAAACTAAATTGAATTTTTCTTATTATCCAATTAGGATTAAGGATCCGACTAATATCACTCTATATGAGTTACAAGATCAAGTTATGTTTGAACAATGGAAACTAGAGCGTGAGTTAAATTTAATGCACGTTGACTCAAATTTAATCTGGCAGCCATTTAATACTCTGAGCGGTGGAGAACAAACTAAAATTTTATTAGCTTTATCATTTATTGATCAAAATTCTTTTCCTCTCATTGATGAACCTACAAATCATTTAGATGAAAAAAGTCGTCAGGAAATCTGTAATATTTAACTAAACATCATAAAGGATATATTGTTGTAAGTCATGATCGTAATTTTTTAAATCAAGTAACTGATCATGTGCTAGCAATCGAAAATACCGAAATTCATTTATATCACGGAAATTATGCAACATATGAACAAATTAAATAAGACCGTGATGAATTCAATCGTGAAAAAAATGAAAAACTAGCTGGCGAAATTAAAAACTTACATAATCAAAAAGAACAATTTTATCATTGGGCACAAAAAATAGAAGCTAGAAAAAATTTGGGACAAAAAACACAATATATTCTTAACCGTAGAGCTAGAGTAAATAAGGCTGCGATTGGACATGCAGCAGCCAAAATGATGAAGAAATCTATTACACGTAGAAATAGAATGGATAAAAAGATTGAAGAAAAAGAAGGATTGATGGTTAACATTGAAGATATACCAAAATTAACGATGAACTTTCAAGCTAATTATCATTCCACTCTTCTTGAAACTAGAGGTTTAGGTCTAAAGGTAGGAGATAAACATCTATTTTCTAATTTGAATTTGATAGTAAAAAATCATGGTATTGTTGCACTTGAAGGTAAAAATGGCTCTGGAAAATCCACTTTTTTAAAATTTTTATTGAATAAAGTCTCAGCAAATAGTAATGGGAGATGCGTGCTAGCTAATGGGTTAAGAATTTCGTATTTACCACAAGATTTCACAATATATCAAGGGAGTTTAAAGAATTTTGCGCTTCATCAAAAATTATCTTATAAAGATCTTCTGAATATTTTAAAAAAGATGGGCTTTCCTCGAACTAACTTTAATGTGCCAATTGAAGAGATGAGTATGGGACAACAGAAAAGAATTGCTTTAGCTAAATCACTACTTGAGCCAGCAGATTTGTATTTATGGGATGAACCAGCAAACTATCTAGATGTCTTTAATCAAGATCAATTGATTAATTTACTACAAGAAATAAAGCCAGCAATGCTTTTAATTGACCATGACCAGTATTTTATTAAACAAGTTGCCGATAAAAGAATTAAATTAGCAAATTAAACCATATTAAAAAATGGATAGGGGAAAAGAAACCTATCCATTTTTATTTACTTATTTAGTTATGTGGAAAAAATGATTAATTAAAATTCGAATTTTCTTGTAAAAATAGGGTGAGTACGATGATCTAAGTAGGCTGCTTCTTTTGGTGTAATTTCTAAAACCCGCAGATCTTCTTTTGCCCCTTCAATATCATCTGCATATATTTCATTTAAATAATCATTTTTTTTCAAAAATCTCGTCAATATATTCATGTTCGACATTTTTAATTATTCCCCGGATTGAAAATCCACATGAATCCATCGTGCCATCTCCTTTGTACCCATTAATAATCACCTTAGGTTGATGGATCAAATCTTGAAAGAATGGATTTTGACTAGAGGTAACAATGTAGAGCTTACCATTTTTATTCAAAACTAGATCACAGACTTGAGCAGAAGGTGCACCATGATGTGTCGTAGCAACATCAACATTGTGAACTTCATTAGTCGCAAATTCTAAGAATTCTTCATTACTAGTTTGATTATTTAAGATACTAACCATGTCTATTCCTCACTTAAATTTATTTTTATTCAAGTTCTATTATAGAATGGATTTGTGATATATCTATATTAGAAGTATTTGATTCGAAGTTTTCTATAATTATATTTACTTGAAAGTATGTTGGCTTGTAAGTATACTTTTAATTTGTAAGTAGATATACAACCTATATTGGAAGAAGGAAGATTGCTGTGGCAGAAGAAAAATATTACGGTGCAAATGCAATTGTTGATAGCTTAATTAATCATGATGTTAAATTTGTCTTTGGAATTCCAGGTGCCAAAATTGATCGAGTATTTGAATTACTTGAACATTCTAAAGATCCACGTACGCCTAAATTTGTTTTAACGCGGCACGAACAAAATGCGGCCTTCATGGCGGCTGGAGTAGGAAGGATTACAGGAAAACCCGGTGTTGTCCTTACTACTTCAGGGCCGGGTGCATCAAATTTAGCAACTGGCTTAGTAACTGCTACAGCAGAAGGTGATCCCGTACTAGCTATTTCCGGCCAAGTGCAGCGAACAGATCTTCTGCGTTTAACTCACCAAAGTATGAAAAATGCAGCTTTATTTGCTCCGATTACTAAATATAGTGCCGAAGTTCAAGAGCCTGAGAATATTTCTGAGGTGATTGCTAACGCATATCAAGAAGCAGAGGCATCTAAGCAAGGGGCAAGTTTTGTTTCTGTTCCACAAGATGTAACTGATGCAGAAGTAAAGACGAGCGTGATTGCACCACTTGAGCCGCCAAAGTTAGGACCAGCTAGTCCAATTGAATCAACTTTACTTTCACAGCGTATTAAAGCCGCAAAGCTTCCTGTACTTTTGTTAGGAATGCGGGCATCTGATCCAGAAACTACCAGAGCTATCAGACGTTTAATTGCGGAAACTCATTTACCTGTAGTTGAAACTTTTCAAGGTGCTGGAATTATCCCACGTGAATTAGAGGATGATTTCTTCGGTCGTGTAGGTTTGTTTAGAAACCAACCAGGTGATCAATTGCTTAAAAAGAGTGATCTGGTTATTGCAATTGGTTATGATCCAATTGAATATGAGCCTCGAAACTGGAATTCTGATCGAAGCGCGAATATTGTTGTAATTGATTCGATGCGGGCAGAAATTGATAAAAATTATCAGCCTGAGCGAGAATTGGTTGGAGATATTTCTCAAACTTTAGACTTCCTCTTACCCTATATGAAGGGCTATTCCATGCCGAATGAATCTAAAGAGTATCTTGATTCATTACGTAAAACTTTGCAAAAACGTGATACACCACCTGCTGTGACTAAAGATCAAGTGAAAAGTCATCCCCTAAGTATTATCCAGGCCCTACAAGACCGAGTTACCGATGACATGACGGTAACAGTGGATGTTGGTAGTTTTTACATCTGGATGGCACGGCACTTTAGAAGTTATGAACCACGTCATTTGCTTTTTAGTAACGGAATGCAAACACTTGGAGTTGCTCTTCCTTGGGCGGTCGCAGCAGCTTTGGTAAGACCAAATACAAAAATTGTTTCTGTTTCTGGGGATGGAGGCTTCATGTTCTCCTCACAAGATTTAGAGACTGCTGTTCGATTAGGTTTGAATATTGTCCATATTATCTGGAATGATGGAAATTATGACATGGTTAAATTCCAAGAAGAATTAAAGTATGGCGATTCAGCAGCTGTTAAATTTGGCCCTGTAGACTTTGTTAAATATGCAGAAAGCTTTGGTGCTAAGGGTTACCGTGTAGAGAAAGCAGCTGACTTAGATAGGATTTTGGATAAGGCCTTTAAGGAAGATGGTCCAACTGTGGTTGATATACCAGTTGATTACAGTTTTAATCAAGAATTAGGAAAGACAATCTTAGAGGATCAACTGCATTAATGGAAGGTAGAAAAATTATGGCAAAATATGAAAGCAAGGTTTATCAACATGGTACTTTGGGGATGCTGGTGCCAGGATTGTTTGAAGGGACAATGACAGTTGCAGATCTGTTAAAACACGGTGACTGGGGCATTGGAACAGCTAGCGGCCTTGATGGTGAAATGATTTTACTTGATCATGTACCGTATTTAGCTCAAAGCAATGGTGAAATTAGAATCTTAAAACCAGAAGAAAAGGTCCCATTTGCGACAGTTCACTTTGAAGAGATAAAAGATAGTTTTAAGGTCGAAAATTTAACTCAAAAAGAATTAGAAGATAAAATTCTAGTTGATTACCCTTATAAAAATGTCTTTTTCGCAGTTAAAATTGTGGGAACTTTTTCAACTGTTAAAACAAGAGTAGTTGAAAAGCAGACAAGGCCTTACAAGACTTTATTGCAGGTAGCAGATGAACAAGCTGTTTTTGAATCTACTGATGTTTCTGGTACAGTCATAGGTTACTTTGCACCGAAGATGTTCCAAGGAATGGCAGCTGCTGGATACCATTTGCATTTTTTAGCAGATAATAAGTCAATTGGTGGGCACTTATTAGACTTTAAGATAAAAGAAGCAACTGTTTATTTACAACCATTTACTACTATTGAGCAACATTTGCCAATGGATAACCAAGAATTTTTGAACAAAGATTTGGATATTGCTGATATGCATGATCAAATCCAAAAGGCGGAAGGATAAAAAAGCAGATCATTACCGTTAATTATGGTAGTGGTCTGCTTCTTTTTATAATTTATTATTTAACTGCTTTACCTGGATTTTTACTTGATGGTAGATACAGAACCAAATAATTACGTACCCGATGATATACAGTGCGGTAAAAACTAGAAATGGGATAAGTTGTAACTCTATCCAATTATTAAAAACATAAAAGAGAAGGTAGTCAATGTAAATTACAATCGCATCAATCATAGTTGCAAGTCCAAGAGAGATTTTTTCAACTTTAAAGACTGCGCTGATACCTCCTGCGATAAAGGCTAGTAATAAACTGGAAAGAATATTTTTATTTACGTTTTGAATCGAAATAGTATGGAAGTTAATGGTAAAAGAATAAATATAATAAAAAAATCACAAGAATTAAGGGGCCAAAGCCTGCAGCTTTTAGGCCGCTTTTAATAAAATTTTTGATAAAATCTTTCATTTTAATTCAGTTCCTTCCTAATTTTAGAAAAACAACGTCTTGAAACATAGTCGCTTAATCCATTTGTCATAATGACATTTACCCCAGAAGTTTTTGTTTCTTTAAATTCATCGATATAAAAGCGATTTATAATAGTAGACTTATTGATACGCCAAAAATTAGTGGGGAGGGTCTCTTCTATTTGGTAGAGTCTTTTTCTGATGTGGTATTGCTTCTTATTGCAGATAGCAAAAAACCTTATTTTCAATAATTGTAAACATCATAATATTGTCTAAGTTAAGCATAATTAAATCTTTGTCATCATAGGCAGGTATTATATTTGAATTGCCATTTGATAAAACGAATTGCTCTAATTGAGTAGAAAAATCATTTTTTCGATGGACGGTAGCTTCGACAATTTCTTGACTGTTTGGATTAATAAATAACTTAAATTTCATTTCTTACTCCTTTCAAGTTAAATTATATCGATATAGGAGATTTTTACTTTGATTTATCAGTCATCGGTCGAAATTGACTTTTAATCGGTAATAATATTTTGATTTCAAAAATATAAAATTACGAAAGCAAGCGTTGACCCTTTTTGTTATTTAAATGAAATAATATTACGCACTAATAAAATTATTAATTAAATATTATGCAATATGCTTATTAGCACAATACTATTTATAGGAAGATTTAATTCTAAAGAAAGTCATATAAATTATCTAAGAGTATAGAATAAGAAAAGATTATATGTTACTATATCACTTGTAATTAATTTTAGATAATAGTACATTAACAGAGATGACGAGCATTTATGTTAAGTAGTAAAAGGGATGATAAAAGTAAGGTTAAATAGATTTAAAATTTAAGCTAATTTAAATAAATAACTTGTCTAATTAAACAAACTTAAATTTTGAAGTTGGAGGAAAATATGGTTTCAAAAAACAATATTGAAATGAAATATAAAAAAATGAGAGACGAAAAAACAACGTTTCTCAATTCGTAAATTTAGTGTGGGAGCTGCATCCGTTTTAATTGGGCTAAGTTTTAATTTATATAACGGACAACAAGCATTTGCTGATACTGTTGATAATGGCAATAAGTCTGTTGTAGCAAATGCACAAGATAAAGAACAAACAGACAATAAACAAAATACTGATACTAATCCTCAAAATAACGAAGATAAAACAAATAATAATCAAACTCAAAATACAGTAACTGCTGATCTTGATCACAGTACTGTTGGGGCTAGTTACAAGGCTGATACTACTAATGCTAGCGAAGCTAACAAGAGTAGTGATAAGTCAGATGAAAAGCAAGCTGCAACTACTGAAACTGCTAAAACTGAAGAAGCTGCTACTAAGGAAGTAGAAGCAAAGAATACTGCAAATGATGATGTAGCTAAGAAAACTGAAGAGGCAGCTGCTAAGACAGATACTAAGGTCGATGTTAATAAAACAGTAGTAGAAAATGTAAAGACTGAAGCTGCTACTCCTAATGTAGAGACTAGGAACATTGAAACTCAAACTGCAAAGACTGATGAAGAAAAAGTAGAAACAGCAGTTGACAATACTTCTTCTGATTTAAAAAACGCAGTAGAGAATGCAAATACTGAAGTTTCAACTAATACATTTAACGTAAATAAAGCAGTTCGAAATGCATTATTCCTTAGTGCAAATAATCTTGCTGAACGTAAGGTAGCAGCTATAGCACTTCCAGCTGAAGCAGAAGATCCTAATGCCGTAACAGTTAGTGATGCGAAGGGATTTATTGATGCAATTCAAAATGGGACTGCTACTACTATTAATGTTGCTAGAGATCTTAATTTAGCAGACCAAACAGATAAGAAGTATACAGAAATTAATATCAAGAATAAGCGTAATATTGTAATTCAATCAGATAATCCAGAAGAAAAACGTACAATTGATTTCTCTGGATATTCATTTGATATGAATACAGAGAATTCCGTAACCTTTAAAGATTTGAATATTTATGCTCGTAGTTACTGGGGCCTTGTTTATAATGCTGGTGGCTACACATTTAATAATGTTAACTTTACTGGTTCACAACTTATCTATACTAAACCAAGTATTAATTCAACCTTAACATTTAAGAATAATATTACTGCAAATTCTGTTTCCTCTTATGTAGGACCACTTGATGGTAAGACCCGCGATACTCAACAAAACGGTGGGCAGCAAATTCTTCAATTTGAAGGTGGAACAAATCAAATTATTTTTGATGAAAACAGTAATGTGACCTTAACAACAGAAGATGCTAATGCTCTTGAAATTGATGGTGGGACCACAACAATTGATGTAAAAGACGGTGCAAATGTAGCAATTAATCCACATTCTAAGGGTAATCCTGAAAGTCGTAATGGAATTGGAACTGGGTATGTTGCTCGTGCTATTGCTGCCAATGCAAAGATGACAATTAATATTGATCCAAATTCAACTTTAACTATTAATACTGAAAAGGTAGATGACGATAAAGATGTTGCAGGAGCATTATATTTAAATTCTGATGCTGCTCTTAATGTAAATGGTAAATTAGTTATCAATTCAAATGGCACACCAAGTGCAAGCAAAAGCAATGGTGTTCCAGTATACATCAATGGAAGTGCAAATATTAATGTTGGAAATGGTGGTAGTTTCGTATTAGATGCTACAAATCTTGGAGACTATAGTTCAAGTCTAATTTCTGTTAATGGTAAGGGGACGGTTAAGTTAGATCCTCACTCTACTTTCAAGATTAGCGGTGACGGTACTGGAGCTGTAACTGCAATTAATCTTTCAAGCGGTAGTACTTTCACTTCTGACCAACCAGATTCATTTACTATTGATCTCTCCGCAAATACCAGTAATGGTAAGTCACTAATTAAAAATGGTACTATTAATTTCAGTCGTGTTAAGACGGTTACTGATGGAAACGAATCACAGCCTTTGGGCAAAATTGATGTAACTTATGATAGAAATGGTAATGCTACTTCTTACACAATTACTGCACAAGATAAAAATACGGTTAATCAAGTAGCAGAGGGACTGGCTAACAAGAGCTTGATTAGCTTAGTTAAAGCTGGTGAGGACGTTACTCTATCTAACCTTCATTTAAGTAAGAATAATGTATTGACTGGTACTGTAGCTTCAAGTGGTAGTGACAATCCAATTTATGTAACTGTTACCGTTGGTGGGGTAAGCACTAATGTGCCAGTAGTAGGACATTACACTGTGTACACCAAAACTAATAAAACAGTAACTTCAAACAATGTTGATTACGCTGCACAAACTGCTTCAACTGGTGGTAATTTCTCTATTGATTTATCAAAACTTGCAAGTAGCTTGACTAATGATGCACAAGTTACAGTTACTGCTACAAAAGATTTCGTTGAATCCGCTCAAACTAAAAGCGTAGCAGCATTACGTGCACTTAATACTACTACTCTTAAAGAATTAGTAGATGCTGCTCCAGCAGAAGAAGCAAAGCCAAGTTACTATAATGCTACTGAAGAAGCTCAAAAGGCCTATACTGATGCAATTTCAAAAGGTAATGACATTCTTGCCGATCCAAATAATTACGATCAAGTTGACGTTGATAATGCCGTAACTGCCATTCAAAATGCTCAGAAGGCTTTAACTGGTAAAGAAACTGATAAGAAAGCCCTTCAAAAAGCAGTTGATGACGCATCAAAAGTAGAATCAAGCGATAACTACACTAATGCGGATGCTAGGCTTCAAAATGATTACCAAGCTGCAATTAAAGCAGGTCAAGGTATTTTAAGTAAAGAAAATGCTACTCAAACTGAGGTAGATAATGCATTAACTACCATTAATAATGCAAAAGATGCTTTAAATGGTGATGCTAAGAAAGCAGCAAGTAAGGCAGCTCTTCAAAAGGCAGTTGATGAAGCACCTACTGTAAAATCAGATGATGCGGCATACTACAATGGTTCTGCTGAAGCTAAAACTGCTTATGACAATGCAATCACTGCAGGTCAAACAGTTTTAGATAATCCAGATGCAACTGCTACTCAAATTACTGATGCTTTAAATGCCATTAATACTGCCAAGAGTAATCTTAAGGGTAAAGCAACTGATAAATCAGCGCTTCAAACAGCAGTTGACAATTCTGCAATTGTAAAAGGAAGCAATAACTATACTAATGCAGACCAAACTCAAAAGACTGCATATGATAATGCAGTTACAGCTGCACAAACAGTTTTAGGTAAAACTAATGCAACTCAAGCAGAAGTGAACCAAGCTCTTCAAGATCTTGAAACTGCAAATAATAACTTAAATGGGGATGCCAAGACTGAAGCCGCAAACAAGGCTGCCTTAGAAGCTGCTGTCAAAGATGCACCAAACGTAAGAAATACACCTGCATACTACAACGGTAGTGAAGAAGCCCAAACAGCATATAATAATGCAATTAACGCTGGTCAAGCAGTTTTGGATCAGGCAAATCCATCAGCAAGTGACGTGAAGAATGCTTTAGATGCAATTAATGCAGCAAAAGATAACCTTAAAGGTGAGGCTACTAATACTGAAGCCCTGGAAACAGCTTTAACCAATGCTAATAACGTTAAGAACACTGGTAACTACACTAATGCCGACCAAGCAAATCAAGAAGCTCTTAATAATGCGATTACTGCAGGTCAAGAGATTTTAAAGAATACTAGTGCAACTCAGGCAGATGTAGACAATGCAGCAAAGGCTATTACTGATGCAATTAGTGGTTTGAATGGGGATACTAACCTTACAAATGCTAAGAATGCTGCTAGTGAAGATATTCAAAAGGCATTAGATGGTAAGACTACCGAAATCACTACCGCTACTAATATTGATCAAGCTACTAAGGATCAATTAATTGCAGATGCTAAGAAGGCAGCAGAGGATGCTAATACTGCGATTAATCAAGCAACCGATCCAAATGCTGTTAATACTGCTAAAACTGAAGGAATTACGAACATTAACAATGTAACTGTTCCAAGTTTAGATGATGCTAAAACTAACGCAGCCAAAGAAATTGATCAAGCATTAACTAATAAGACCAAGGAAATCAATAACGCTGGAAATATTGATCAAACAACAAAAGATCAGTTAATTAAAGAAGCAACTGATGCAGCAAATACAGCAAAGGATGCTATTGAAAAATCTACAACTAATGACGAAGCAACTAAAGCAGGCCAAGCTGGCGTAGATGCAATTACCAATGTAAAGGTACCAAGCGTTACTGATAGTCAAAATGCTGCAAAAGAAGTAATTGATGATGCTCTTAACGCTAAGACTAAGGAAATCAACGATGCTAACAATATTGATCAAACAACTAAGGATCAATTAATCAAAGAGGCAACCGATGCAGCTAATAAGGCTAAAGAAGCCATTGATAAAGCAACTACAGCTGACGCAATTAAGACTGCACAAGATGAAGGAACAACTAATATTAATAATGTTACTGTTCCAAGCTTGGAGGATGCCAAGAAGGCAGCTAATAAAGCAGTAGATGATGCTCTTACTGCTCAAACTGAGGTAATTAATAAAGCTAATAATCTTAGTGATGCAGAAAAGAAAGATTTAATTGATCAAGTAACTGCTGAAGCCAATAAGGCTAAAGAAAATATTGAAACTGCTACAACAAACAATGAGGCAGCTCAAGCTGGTCAAGCTGGTGTGGATGCAATTAAGAAGATTGTTCCAACAAGCTTAGATACTGTGAAATCTGATGCAAATAAAGCAATTGACGATGCTCTAACTAAGAAATTAGAAGAGATCAATTCCGCTAATGATTTAACTACTGATGAAAAGACTGCATTGACACAAGAAGCCAATACAGCTGCAGATAAGGCAAAAGAAGAAATTACCAATGCAACGACTAATGATGCTGTAATTGAAGCACAAAATAATGGTGTTACTGCAATTGATGGCATTAAAGTTCCAACTGAATCAGCAGTCAAAGAAGCAGCTAAGCAGGCAGTAGCCGACGCAGCAACTGCAAAGAATCAAGCAATTGATGCTTCAAACTTAACAGATGAAGAAAAAGCCGCTTTGAAACAAAAAGTTACTGAAGCACAAAATGCCGCAGATCAAGCAATTGATAATGCAACTACCAACTCTGCAGTTACTGAAGCTCAAACTAATGGCGTGAATGCAATTAATGGTATTGAAGTAACTACGTCAACAGCTAAAGAAGCAGCTAAGCAGGCAGTAGCCGACGCAGCAACTGCAAAGAATCAAGCAATTGATGCTTCAAACTTAACAGATGAAGAAAAAGCCGCTTTGAAACAAAAAGTTACTGAAGCACAAAATGCCGCAGATCAAGCAATTGATAATGCAACTACCAACTCTGCAGTTACTGAAGCTCAAACTAATGGCGTGAATGCAATTAATGGTATTGAAGTAACTACGTCAACAGCTAAAGAAGCAGCTAAGCAGGCAGTAGCCGACGCAGCAACTGCGAAGAACAATGCAATTGATGCTTCAAACTTAACAGATGAAGAAAAAGCTGCCTTAAAGCAAAAAGTTACAGATGCCCAAAATGCTGCAGATCAAGCAATTGACAACGCAACAACAAATGCAGCAGTGACTGAAGCACAAACCAATGGTGTCAATGCAATTAATGGTATTGAAGTACCAACTACATCAGCTACTAAGGAACAAGCTATAACTGACCTTAATGCGGCTGTTGATGATGCTAAGAAAGCAATTGATCAAGATAGTAACTTGACTGATGAAGAGAAGCAAGCAGCTAAGGATCAAATTGATACGGATGCTACTAAAGCACAAGAAGCAATCAATAATGCCAAAACTAACGATGATGTTAAGAAGGCGGGTGACGCTGGTACATTAGCAATTGATAAAGACGTTGCTAATGCAGCCATTAATAATGCAGTTGCTGGGAAGAAGGCCGAAATTTCCAAGACCCCATTAACAGATGAAGAAAAGACTGCTTTGAACAATGAAGTAGATCAAAAAGCTCAAGAGGCTAAAGAAGCAATCAATAATGCCACTACTCCAGAAGAAGTAACAACTGCTCAAGACAGTGGTGTTAATAACATTAATGAAACTTCAGTGCCATCTGAATCAGCAGCAAAACAAGCAGCTAAGGAAGCTGTGGCTAAGGCAGTTGATGAAAAGAATGCAGCAATTGATTCTTCAAACTTAACATCTGAAGAAAAAGCTGCATTGAAACAAGAAGTAGCAGAAGCACAAAATGCTGCCAATACCGCAATTGATAACGCAACTACCAATGCCGCAGTAACCGAAGCAGAAGATAATGGTATTAAAGCAATTAATTCTATTGAAGTACCAACTAAGTCAGATGCTAAGGAACAAGCAACAAGCGATCTTAATAGTGCTGTTGATGAAGCGAAGAAGGCAATCGATCAAGATAGCAACTTGACTGATGAAGAGAAACAAGTAGCTAAAGATCAAATTGACTCTGATGCTAAGAAAGCGCAAGAAGCAATTGATACTGCTAAGACTAACGATGACGTTAAGAAGGCAATCGATGACGGTACATTAGCAATTGATAAAGACGTTGCTAATGCAGCAATCGATAACGCAGTTGCAGGCAAGAAGGCCGAAATTTCTAAGTCACCATTAACTGATGAAGAAAAGACTGCTTTGAACAATGAAGTAGATGAAAAGGCAAATAGTGCTAAAGATGCTATCAATAAGGCAACTACTCCAGAGGGAGTAACTGAAGCACAAAATAGTGGTATTAAATCCATTGATGATGTCAATGTACCAACTGAGTCAGTAGCTAAGGAAGCAGCTAAGAAGGCAGTAGCCGAAGCTGCAGAAGCTAAGAACAATGCAATTGATTCTTCAAACTTAACAGACGAAGAAAAAGCTGCATTGAAGCAAGAAGTTAGTGATGCACAAACTGCTGCTAATACTGCCATTGATAATGCAATTACCAACGCAGAAGTAACTGAAGCTGAAGACAATGGTGTTAAGACAATTAATGGTATTGAAGTACCAACTAAATCAACTACTAAAGAACAAGCAACAAATGATCTTAACAACGAAGTTGAAAATGCTAAGAAGGCAATTGATCAAGATAACAACTTAACTGATGAGCAAAAACAAGCAGCCAAGGATCAAATTGATTCGGACGCTAAGAAAGCTCAAGATGCCATCAACAATGCTAAGAATAATGATGATGTTAAGAAGGCAGTTGATGATGGAAAACTAGTAATTGACAAAGATGTTGCCAACGCTGCCATCGATAACGCAGTTGCTGGCAAGAAGGCTGAAATTTCTAAATCACCATTAACTGATGAAGAAAAAGCTGCTTTAAACAATGAAGTTGATCAAAAGGCAGAAGAAGCTAAGGAAGCAATTAAGGCTGCCACTACTCCAGGAGCTCTAACTACTGCACAAGAAAATGGTATTAAGAATATCAATGAGACTGAAGTACCAACTGAGTCCGTAGCTAAGGAAGCAGCTAAGAGGGCAGTAGCTGAAGCTGCAGACGCAAAGAATAAAGCAATTGATTCTTCAAACTTAACAGACGAAGAAAAAGCTGCATTGAAGCAAGAAGTTAGTGATGCACAAACTGCTGCTAATACTGCCATTGATAATGCAATTACCAACGCAGAAGTAACTGAAGCTGAAGACAATGGTGTTAAGACAATTAATGGTATTGAAGTACCAACTAAATCAACTACTAAAGAACAAGCAACAACCGATCTTAACAACGCTGTTGATGAAGCGAAGAAGGCAATTGATCAAGATAGCAACTTGACTGATGAAGAGAAACAAGTAGCTAAAGATCAAATTGACTCTGATGCTAAGAAAGCTCAAGATGCCATCAACAATGCTAAGACTAACGATGACGTTAAGAAGGCAATCGATGATGGTACATTAGCAATTGATAAAGACGTTGCTAATGCAGCCATCGATAACGCAGTTGCTGGCAAGAAAGCAGAAATTTCTAAATCACCATTAACAGATGAAGAAAAGACCGCTTTAAACAATGAAGTAGATCAAAAAGCCCAAGCTGCTAAAGAATCAATCAATAATGCAACTACTCCAGAAGCTGTAATTAGTGCTCAAGAGAGTGGCATTAAGAATATCAACGATACTGAAGTGCCAGCTGAATCAGCTGCAAAACAAGCAGCTAAGGAAGCTGTGGCTAAGGTAGCTGATGAAAAGAATGCAGCAATTGATTCTTCAAACTTAACAGACGAAGAAAAAGCTGTGTTGAAGCAAGAAGTTACTGACGCACAAAATGCTGCAAATCAAGCAATTGATAATGCAACTAGTGATGCCGCAGTAACCGACGCAGAAGAAAATGGTATTAAAGCAATTAATTCTATTGAAGTACCAACTAAGTCAGCTGCTAAAGATCAAGCAACAACCGATCTTAACAACGCTGTTGATGAAGCGAAGAAGGCAATTGATCAAGATAGCAACTTGACTGATGAAGAGAAACAAGTAGCTAAAGATCAAATTGACTCTGATGCTAAGAAAGCTCAAGATGCCATCAACAATGCTAAGACTAACGATGACGTTAAGAAGGCAATCGATGATGGTACATTAGCAATTGATAAAGACGTTGCTAATGCAGCCATTGATAATGCAGTCGCTGGTAAGAAGGCAGAAATTTCTAACTCATCATTAACAGATGAAGAAAAGGCTGCTTTGAACAATGAAGTAGATGGAAAGGCAAATAGTGCTAAAGATGCCATCAATAATGCAACTACTCCAGAAGCAGTAACTGAAGCTCAGAATAATGGCATTAAGTCTATTAACAACATCGTTGTACCAAGTGAATCAGTGGCTAAAGAAGCAGCTAAGAAGGCAGTAGCCGAAGCTGCCGAAGCTAAGAATAATGCAATTGATTCTTCAAACTTAACGGACGAAGAAAAAGCTGCATTGAAGCAAGAAGTTACTGACGTACAAAACGCTGCTAATAATGCAATTGATAACGCAACTACCAACACTGCAGTAGCTGAAGCACAAAACAACGGTATTGACAAGATCAATAGTATTGAAATCTCAGCTAAATCAGCAGCTAAGGAACAAGCAACTACTGATCTTAACAACAAAGTTGATGAAGCTAAGAAGGCAATTGATCAAGATAACAACTTGACTGATGAGCAAAAACAAGCAGCTAAAGATCAAATTGACTCTGATGCCAAGAAGGCTCAAGAAGCAATTGATAATGCTAAGAATAACGAGGACGTTAAGAAGGCAGTCGATGATGGAAAATTAGCAATTGATAAAAATGTTGCTAATGCGGCTATCGACGATGCAGCTGCTGGTAAGCTTAAGGAAATCAGCGATTCATTAACCGATGAAGAAAAACAGGCTTACACTGATCTAATCAATAATGAAGCAGATAATGCAAAACAAAAGATTGCAGACTCAACTACTCCTGAAGAAGTAACTCGCGCTCAAGAAGAAGGAGTTAAGGACATTAATAACATTAACGTTCCAACTACTTCTCCAGCTAAGGACGCAGCAAATGCGGCAATTGATCAGGCTTTGAAGAATAAGGAAGATGAAATTAATAATGCAACTAATATTTCTTCTGAAGAAAAGGCTGATTTAATTAAACAAGCAACTGAAGCTGCAAATATTGCTAAAGACAATATCAACAATGCAACTACTAATTCAGAAGTTGAAACTGCTCAAGTTGATGGTGAAAAAGCTATTGCAGACGTTACTGTTCCAGGTTTATCCGATATCAAGAAGGAAAGTATTGATCTTATCAACAAAGCCTTAAGCGAAAAGCAAGAGGAAATCAATAACGCTTCTAACTTGAGTCAAGATGAAAAGCAAGATCTTATTGATCAAGCAAAGAAGGTTGCTACTGAAGCAATTGATGAAATCAACAATTCTCAAACAAACGATGAAGCTAAGCAAGCTGCAGATACTGGCGTTAAGAACATTGAAAATATTTCAATTCCAAGTCTTAATGATGCTAAGAACAATGCAAATCAAGCAATTGATGATGCTTTGAATTCTAAGAAGAATGAAATTAGCAATGCATCTAACTTAACTGATTCAGAAAAGACTGATTTAATTAATCAAGCAACTGAGATTGCAAATGCTGCTAAGGACGCTATCAACAGTGCAACTACTAATACTGCAGTTGAAGCTGCCGAAGATAAAGGTGTTGCTGATATTAACAATATTCACTTCACTAACTTAGACGATTCTAAGAAGGCAGCAAATAGCGCAATTGATGATGCTTTGAACACTAAGAAGGATGAGATTCATAATGCATCTAACTTAAGTGATTCCGAAAAAGCTAAGTTAATTAATCAAGCAACTGAGATTGCTCAAAAGGCTCATGATACAATTAACAATGCAACTACTAATTCAGCTGTTACTGCAGCAGAAAACAAGGGAATTGAAGATATTGCAAATATTAATGTTCCAAGTTTAGCTGAAACTAAACAAGCAGCAATTAACGCAATTAAACAAGTTCAAAATGCTAAGAACAGTCAAATTGAAGAAGCTAAGAATCTAAGTGCAGATGAACAAAAGAACTTAATTGATCAAGTGAATAAGATTGCTCAAGACGCAATTAATAAGCTTAACGATTCAGCAACAACTACAAATGAAGTTATTACTGACACTCGTGATAAAGCAATTGATCAAATTACTAACTTGTTCATTCCAACCTTAGATAGTGTCCAAAAAGATGCTCAGGAAGCAATTAACTCTGCTAAGAAAGCTAAGATTGATGAAATCAATAAGGCTAACAATTTAACTGATCAAATGAAGCAAGACTTAATTGACCAAGTAAACCAAGTGGCTGATAAGGCTACTAAAGCCATTAATAATGCTCAAACAAATGATGATGTTAAAGAAGCAGAAATCAAGGGCTTAGAAGATATTAATAGTATTCAAGTTCCAAGCTTAGTTGAAAGTAAGGATGATGCTATTAAGGAAATCGATGATGCTTTGAAGAAGAAGACTGATGAGATCAATGCAGCTGATCTTGATCAAAAGCAAAAAGACGAATTAATCAGTCAAATTACTGAGATTGCTACAGAGACTAAGACCAAGGTATTCAATGCTACAACTAATGCAGAAGTTGATGCTGAAGCCAAAGCTGGTATTAAAGCCATCGAAGCTGTGAAGATTCCAGCTCGTATTGCTGACAACAGCAATGCTGAAAGTCATAATTCTTCAACTAATGTAACTCCAGATCACAATAATGAAGAAAACAATAATGCTCAGAACACTAACCAAGTAAGCACTAATACTGAGAGTGAAAGTAAGGAACAAACTGTAATTACAAATTCAGTTCAACCTAAGAGCAATGCTGTTCGTCATAAGAATGGCGCTCCAGTAACCAAGAAGGCTACTTTACCACAAACTGGTAAGAAGGATAATTCTAACTTAACGTTAGCAGGAGCTGCACTTCTTGGTTTAGCAGGTGTATTCTCATTGTTTGGATTAGGAGACAAGAGAAAAAAGAATAAATAGTCAACATCGTTGATACGAAAAAGAGCGATACTCCCTAAAGTGGAATATCGCCTTTTTTGTTTGGAAATGTAATAAAGGCAGAAGCATTTAATTGTGCTTCTGCCTTTATTACATGATTTTATTACGCTTAACTGGAAATAAAAAAGAAATAACTGGTATAACTACATAAAGAATCATGGCAAGTCTAGGAAGAACAAACGATAGACCAATGAGAACAATATTTAAAAATAAGGTGACAGCGACCTTTCTAATAAAAGATCGACTGATAATAATGTTCATGATTTGGGAATATTTCGCCGTCTTCTTAGCACCAAAATATTGAATCAAATATTCTAAAATTTTAGCAATTAAAAAAACTACTCCAAAATTAGCTACGCAAATGTTGAACTTTCTGCCATAATCCATTTTGTCATTACTGGAAGTAGAGAAAGATCAACTAAGAAAAAGAAGTCTAAAACAGCTATTGTTTTCGAAGGCTTAAATATATAGTAGGAAAATGCTAAATGCAGATCATACCAAAAATCGGCCACAATAAAGAATGTAATTAAAAATACAATAATATTTGCGAGAAATTGGCCATAGTGAACTTCATTAATAGCTGGCTGGATTTCTAATACAATAATTGTAATAATGATTGCCATTACTCCATCGTTGAAAGCTTGCAGGTGTTCACGCAGGCTTTCTGGTTCTTCTTCTTGTGCTTGAATAAGTTCTTGACGAACAGTTTTTAATTTCTCTTTTTCTTGCTTTGAAAAATCGTTAAAAGTATGTTCTTTTCTATTTCTTCTTTTCATTTTATC
>PDYJ01000021.1_pt1 | contig 50182 bp, 50 predicted proteins | sample 1430841 | NCBI WGS metagenome assembly PDYJ01 (sample SAMN07237672, study PRJNA390542) | Gut metagenome, whole genome shotgun sequencing project. | isolation source: fecal pellets | host: Mus musculus | place: USA: New York, NY | collected 2016-10
AAGCGCATCAGTAAGTGCAAGTGAGTCAACGAGCGCCTCAGTAAGTGCGAGTGAATCAGCAAGTGCGTCAACGTCTGCATCATTGAGTGCAAGCGAATCAGCAAGTGCGTCATTGAGTGCGAGCGAATCGACAAGTGCGTCAGTAAGCGCAAGTGAATCAGCAAGCACGTCAGTAAGCGCAAGCGAATCAACAAGCGCATCAGTAAGTGCAAGTGAATCGACAAGTGCGTTCAGTAAGTGCAAGTGGATCAACAAGCGCATCAGTGAGTGCAAGTGAATCAGCCTCTGCGTCAGTGAGCGCCAGTGAATCAACAAGCGCATCAGTGAGTGCAAGTGAATCAGCCTCTGCGTCAGTGAGCGCCAGTGAATCAACGAGTGCATCAGTAAGCGCGAGCGAATCAACGAGTGCGTCAGTGAGCGCGAGCGAATCAACGAGCGCATCGTTAAGTGCGAGTGAATCAGCCTCTGCGTCGGTGAGCGCGAGCGAATCAACAAGCGCCTCAGTAAGTGCCAGTGAATCAACGAGCGCATCAGTAAGCGCAAGTGAATCAGCTTCTGCCTCAGTGAGTGCCAGTGAATCAACTCAAGAATCGGTATCAGTAAGTGAATCTGAGTCAGAAGAATTCAGTGAATCTGTAAGAGAATCTGATTCTGAATCGACAAGCTCCTCCTTAAGCACGAGCGAATCAGTGTCTACCTCAGTAAGCGCGAGCGAATCAACGAGTGCCTCAGTAAGCGCAAGTGAGTCAGCGTCTGCGTCAGTAAGTGCAAGCGAATCAACATCTGCTTCGTTAAGTGCGAGTGAATCAACTCAAGAATCGCTATCAGTAAGTGAATCCGAGTCAGAAGAATTCAGTGAATCTGTAAGAGAATCTGATTCTGAATCGACAAGCTCCTCCTTGAGCACGAGTGAATCAACGAGTGCATCAGTGAGCGCGAGCGAATCAACGAGCGCATCAGTAAGTGCAAGTGAATCAACGAGTGCATCAGTGAGTGCAAGTGAATCAACGAGTGCATCAGTGAGTGCAAGTGAATCAACGAGTGCGTCAGTGAGCGCCAGTGAATCAACGAGTGCGTCAGTAAGTGCGAGCGAATCAACGTCTGCGACATTGAGCGCAAGTGAGTCAGCGTCTGCGTCAGTAAGTGCAAGCGAATCAACAAGCACTTCAGTAAGTGTAAGTGAATCAACGAGCGCATCAGTGAGTGCAAGTGGATCAACAAGCGCCTCAGTAAGTGCCAGTGAATCAACTCAAGAATCGGTATCAGTAAGTGAATCTGAGTCAGAAGAATTCAGTGAATCTGTACGAGAATCTGATTCTGAATCGACAAGCTCCTCCTTGAGCACGAGCGAATCAGTGTCTACCTCAGTGAGCGCGAGCGAATCAACGAGTGCATCAGTAAGCGCGAGCGAATCAACGAGTGCATCAGTAAGCGCGAGCGAATCAACGTCTGCGTCAGTGAGCGCGAGCGAATCAACAAGTGCGTCAGTGAGTGCGAGCGAATCAACAAGCGCCTCAGTAAGCGCAAGTGAATCAACGAGTGCGTCAGTGAGCGCGAGCGAATCAACAAGCGCATCAGTAAGCGCAAGTGAATCAACGAGCGCATCAGCAGGTGCGAGCGAATCAACAAGTACGTCAGTAAGTGCCAGTGAATCAACGAGTGCGTCATTGAGTGCAAGTGAATCAACGTCTGCCTCAGTAAGTGCGAGCGAATCAACAAGTGCGTCATTGAGCGCAAGTGAATCAACAAGTACGTCATTGAGTGCAAGTGAATCAGCGTCTGCCTCAGCAAGTGCGAGTGAATCAACGAGTGCGTCATTGAGTGCAAGTGAATCAACGAGCGCATCAGCAGGTGCGAGCGAATCAACGTCTGCCTCAGTAAGTGCAAGTGGATCAACAAGTGCGTCAGTGAGCGCGAGCGAATCAACGAGCGCGTCGGTAAGTGCAAGTGAATCAACAAGCGCCTCAGTAAGTGCGAGTGAATCAACAAGTGCGTCAGTGAGCGCCAGTGAATCAGTATCTGCGTCAGTAAGCGCCAGTGAATCGACGAGTGCGTCAGTAAGCGCCAGTGAATCGACAAGCGCATCAGTAAGTGCAAGTGGATCAACAAGCGCATCAGTGAGCGCCAGCGAATCGACAAGTGCGTCAGTAAGTGCGAGCGAATCAACAAGCGCATCAGTGAGTGTGAGTGAATCAGCAAGTGCGTCAGTAAGTACAAGTGAATCAACGTCTGCCTCAGTAAGTGCGAGTGAATCAGCATCAGCGTCAGTAAGCGCCAGTGAATCAACAAGTGCGTCAGTGAGTGCAAGTGAATCAGCATCAGCGTCATTGAGCGCGAGCGAATCAACAAGCGCATCAGTGAGTGCGAGCGAATCAACAAGCGCATCAGTGAGTGCGAGCGAATCAACAAGCGCATCAGTGAGTGCGAGCGAATCAACAAGCGCATCAGTGAGTGCGAGCGAATCAGTGAGTGCGAGCGAATCAACGAGCGCATCAGTAAGCGCAAGTGAATCAACAAGTACGTCATTGAGTGCAAGTGAATCAACGAGTGCATCATTGAGTGCGAGTGAATCAACGAGCACATCAGTAAGCGCAAGTGAATCAACAAAGCACTTCATTGAGTGCAAGTGAATCAACGAGCGCATCAGTGAGCGCCAGTGAATCAACAAGCGCGTCATTGAGTGCAAGTGAATCAACGAGTGCCTCATTGAGTGCAAGTGAATCAACAAGTACGTCATTGAGCGCGAGCGAATCAACAAGTACGTCAGTAAGTGCAAGTGGATCAACAAGTACGTCAGTAAGTGCAAGTGGATCAACAAGTGCGTCAGTGAGTGCAAGTGAATCAACGTCTGCCTTATTGAGTGCAAGTGAATCAACGAGCGCATCAGTAAGCGCAAGCGAATCAACAAGCGCATCAGTGAGTGCGAGTGAATCAACAAGTGCGTCAGTAAGCGCAAGCGAATCAACAAGCGCATCAGTGAGTGCCAGTGAATCAACGAGTGCATCAGTGAGCGCCAGTGAATCAACGTCTGCTTCAGTGAGCGCCAGCGAATCAACAAGCACTTCAGTAAGTGCCAGTGAATCAACGAGCGCCTCAGTGAGTGCGAGCGAATCAACAAGTACGTCAGTGAGTGCAAGTGAATCAACGAGCGCCTCAGTAAGTGCGAGTGAATCAACGAGTGCGTCAGTGAGCGCGAGCGAATCAACAAGTACGTCAGTAGTGCAAGTGAATCAACGAGTGCGTCAGTGAGCGCAAGCGAATCAACGAGTGCGTCAGTGAGCGCCAGTGAATCAACGAGCGCATCAGTGAGCGCCAGCGAATCGACAAGTGCGTCAGTAAGTGCAAGTGAATCAACGTCTGCGTCAGTGAGCGCCAGTGAATCAACGAGCGCCTCAGTAAGTGCGAGTGAATCAACGAGTGCGTCAGTGAGCGCGAGCGAATCAACAAGTACGTCAGTGAGTGCAAGTGAATCAACGAGTGCGTCAGTGAGCGCAAGCGAATCAACGAGTGCGTCAGTGAGCGCCAGTGAATCAACGAGCGCATCAGTGAGCGCCAGCGAATCAACAAGTGCGTCAGTAAGTGCGAGCGAATCAACAAGCGCATCAGTAAGCGCGAGCGAATCAACAAGTGCGTCAGTAAAGTGCGAGCGAATCAACAACGCATCAGTAAGCGCGAGCGAATCGACAAGCGCCTCAGTGAGCGCAAGTGAATCAACAAGCGCGTCAGTGAGTGCCAGTGAATCAACAAGTGCGTCAGTGAGCGCGAGTGAGTCAACAAGCGCCTCAGTGAGTGCGAGCGAATCAACAAGCGCCTCAGTGAGCGCAAGTGAATCAACAAGCGCGTCAGTGAGTGCAAGTGAATCAACAAGTGCGTCAGTGAGCGCGAGCGAATCAGCATCAGCGTCAGTGAGCGCAAGTGAATCAATAAGCGCGTCAGTGAGCGCAAGTGGATCAACGAGCGCGTCAGTAAGCGCCAGTGAATCAACAAGTGCGTCAGTGAGTGCCAGTGAATCAACGTCTGCCTCAGTGAGTGCCAGTGAATCAACTCAAGAATCGATATCAGTAAGTGAATCTGAGTCAGAAGAATTCAGTGAATCTGTACGAGAATCTGATTCTGAATCGACAAGTGTCTCCTTGAGCACGAGCAAATCAGCATCAGCGTCAGTAAGCGCTAGTGAATCGACAAGTGCGTCAGTGGGCGCCAGTGAATCAGTATCTGCGTCAGTAAGCGCCAGTGAATCGACGAGTGCGTCAGTAAGTGCAAGTGAATCAAAAGTGCATCGGTAAGCGTAAGTGAATCTGAGTCAGAAGAATTCAGTGAATCTGTACGAGAATCTGATTCTGAATCGACAAGCTCCTCCTTGAGCACGAGCGAGTCAGTGTCTACTCAGTGAGCGCGAGCGAATCAACGAGTGCATCAGTAAGCGCGAGCGAATCAACGAGTGCATCAGTAAGCGCGAGCGAATCAACGTCTGCGTCAGTGAGCGCGAGCGAATCAACAAGTGCGTCAGTGAGTGCGAGCGAATCAACAAGCGCCTCAGTAAGCGCAAGTGAATCAACGAGTGCGTCCAGTGAGCGCGAGCGAATCAACAAGCGCATCAGTAAGCGCAAGTGAATCAACGAGCGCATCAGCAGGTGCGAGCGAATCAACAAGTACGTCAGTAAGTGCCAGTGAATCAACGAGTGCGTCATTGAGTGCAAGTGAATCAACGTCTGCCTCAGTAAGTGCGAGCGAATCAACAAGCGCATCAGTGAGTGCGAGCGAATCAACAAGCGCATCAGTGAGTGCGAGCGAATCAACAAGCGCATCAGTGAGTGCGAGCGAATCAACAAGCGCATCAGTGAGTGCGAGCGAATCAACGAGCGCATCAGTAAGCGCAAGTGAATCAACAAGTACGTCATTGAGTGCAAGTGAATCAACGAGTGCATCATTGAGTGCGAGTGAATCAACGAGCACATCAGTAAGCGCAAGTGAATCACAAGCACTTCATTGAGTGCAAGTGAATCAAACGAGCGCATCAGTGAGCGCCAGTGAATCAACAAGCGCGTCATTGAGTGCAAGTGAATCAACGAGTGCCTCATTGAGTGCAAGTGAATCAACAAGTACGTCATTGAGCGCGAGCGAATCAACAAGTACGTCAGTAAGTGCAAGTGGATCAACAAGTACGTCAGTAAGTGCAAGTGGATCAACAAGTGCGTCAGTGAGTGCAAGTGAATCAACGTCTGCCTTATTGAGTGCAAGTGAATCAACGAGCGCATCAGTAAGCGCAAGCGAATCAAACAAGCGCATCAGTGAGTGCGAGTGAATCAACAAGTGCGTCAGTAAGCGCAAGCGAATCAACAAGCGCATCAGTGAGTGCCAGTGAATCAACGAGTGCATCAGTGAGCGCCAGTGAATCAACGTCTGCTTCAGTGAGCGCCAGCGAATCAACAAGCACTTCAGTAAGTGCCAGTGAATCAAACGAGCGCCTCAGTGAGTGCGAGCGAATCAACTCAAGAATCAATATCAGTAAGTGAATCTGAGTCAGAAGAATTCAGTGAATCTGTACGAGAATCTGATTCTGAATCGACAAGCTCCTCCTTGAGCACGAGCGAATCAGCAAGTGCGTCATTGAGTGCCAGTGAGTCAACGTCTGCGTCAGTAAGCGCGAGCGAATCAGCAAGTGCGTCATTGAGTGTAAGTGAGTCAACGAGGTGCCTCGGTGAGTGCAAGTGAATCAGGATCTACCTCAGTAAGTGCCAGTGAATCAACGAGTGCCTCAGTAAGTGCAAGTGGATCAACAAGCGCATCAGTGAGTGCAAGTGAATCAGCCTCTGCGTCAGTGAGCGCCAGTGAATCAACAAGCGCATCAGTGAGTGCAAAGTGAATCAGCCTCTGCGTCAGTGAGCGCCAGTGAATCAACGAGTGCATCAGTAAGCGCGAGCGAATCAACGAGTGCGTCAGTGAGCGCGAGCGAATCAACGAGCGCATCGTTAAGTGCGAGTGAATCAGCCTCTGCGTCGGTGAGCGCGAGCGAATCAACAAGCGCCTCAGTAAGTGCCAGTGAATCAACGAGCGCATCAGTAAGCGCAAGTGAATCAGCTTCTGCCTCAGTGAGTGCCAGTGAATCAACTCAAGAATCGGTATCAGTAAGTGAATCTGAGTCAGAAGAATTCAGTGAATCTGTAAGAGAATCTGATTCTGAATCGACAAGCTCCTCCTTAAGCACGAGCGAATCAGTGTCTACCTCAGTAAGCGCGAGCGAATCAACGAGTGCCTCAGTAAGCGCAAGTGAGTCAGCGTCTGCGTCAGTAAGTGCAAGCGAATCAACATCTGCTTCGTTAAGTGCGAGTGAATCAACTCAAGAATCGCTATCAGTAAGTGAATCCGAGTCAGAAGAATTCAGTGAATCTGTAAGAGAATCTGATTCTGAATCGACAAGCTCCTCCTTGAGCACGAGTGAATCAACGAGTGCATCAGTGAGCGCGAGCGAATCAACGAGCGCATCAGTAAGTGCAAGTGAATCAACGAGTGCATCAGTGAGTGCAAGTGAATCAACGAGTGCATCAGTGAGTGCAAGTGAATCAACGAGTGCGTCAGTGAGCGCCAGTGAATCAACGAGTGCGTCAGTAAGTGCGAGCGAATCAACGTCTGCGACATTGAGCGCAAGTGAGTCAGCGTCTGCGTCAGTAAGTGCAAGCGAATCAACAAGCACTTCAGTAAGTGTAAGTGAATCAACGAGCGCATCAGTGAGTGCAAGTGGATCAACAAGCGCCTCAGTAAGTGCCAGTGAATCAACTCAAGAATCGGTATCAGTAAGTGAATCTGAGTCAGAAGAATTCAGTGAATCTGTACGAGAATCTGATTCTGAATCGACAAGCTCCTCCTTGAGCACGAGCGAATCAACGAGTGCATCAGTGAGTGCGAGCGAATCAACGTCTGCATCAGTGAGTGCAAGTGAATCAGCCTCTGCGTCAGTGAGCGCAAGTGAATCAACGAGCGCATCAGTGAGTGCAAGTGAATCAACAAGTGCGTCATTGAGTGCCAGCGAATCAGTAAGTGCATCAGTGAGTGCGAGTGAATCAACAAGTGCGTCAGTGAGTGCGAGCGAATCAACGAGCGCGTCAGTAAGTGCAAGTGAATCAACGAGTGCGTCAGTGAGCGCCAGTGAATCGACAAGCTCCTCCTTGAGCACGAGCGAATCAGTGTCTACCTCAGTGAGTGCGAGCGAATCAACGTCAGCGTCAGTGAGTGCGAGCGAATCAACGAGCGCATCAGTAAGTGCGAGTGAATCAACAAGTGCGTCATTGAGCGCGAGCGAATCAACGAGTGCGTCAGTGAGCGCGAGCGAATCAACAAGCGCATCAGTGAGTGCGAGCGAATCAACGAGCGCATCAGTAAGCGCAAGTGAATCAACGAGTGCGTCAGTGAGCGCGAGCGAATCAACAAGTACGTCATTGAGTGCAAATGAATCAGCGTCTGCCTCAGCAAGTGCGAGTGAATCAACGTCAGCGTCAGTGAGTGCGAGCGAATCAGCATCTGTCTCAGTAAGTGCAAGTGAATCAACGAGCGCATCGGTAAGTGCGAGTGAATCAACGTCTGCATCAGTAAGCGCGAGCGAATCAACAAGCACTTCAGTAAGTGCAAGTGAATCAACAAGTGCGTCAGTGAGTGCGAGCGAATCAACGTCTGCGTCATTGAGCGCGAGCGAATCAACAAGCACTTCAGTAAGTGCAAGTGAATCAACAAGTGCGTCAGTGAGTGCGAGCGAATCAACGTCTGCGTCAGTGAGTGCGAGCGAATCAGCATCTGTCTCAGTAAGTGCGAGTGAATCGACAAGTGCGTCATTGAGCGCAAGTGAGTCAACGAGTGCATCATTGAGTGCGAGTGAATCGACAAGTGCGTCAGTAAGCGCGAGTGAATCAGCAAGCGCATCATTGAGCGCAAGTGAGTCAACGAGTGCATCGGTAAGCGCAAGTGAGTCAACGAGTGCGTCAGTAAGTGCGTCAGTAAGTACAAGCGAATCAACGAGCGCATCAGTAAGTGCGAGTGAATCAACGTCAGCGTCAGTGAGCGCGAGCGAATCAACTCAAGAATCAATATCAGTAAGTGAATCCGAGTCAGAGGAATTCAGTGAATCGGCAAAAGATTCTGAATCAGAAAGCTTGTCTGAAAGTACAAGCGTCTCATTGAGCGCAAGTGAATCAACGAGCACTTCAGTAAGTGTAAGTGAATCAACAAGTGCGTTATTAAGCGCAAGTGAATCGATAAGCGCCTCAGTAAGTGCGAGCGAATCAACTCAAGAATTGATATCAGTAAGTGAATCTGAGTCAGAAGAATTCAGTGAATCTGTAAGAGAATCTGATTCTGAGTCGACAAGCACATCCATGAGTGTTTCCACACAAGAATCGCTATCAGTAAGTGAATCCGAGTCAGAGGAATTCAGTGAATCGGCAAAAGATTCTGAATCAGAAAGCTTGTCTGAAAATACAAGCGTCTCATTGAGCGCAAGTGAATCAACGAGCACTTCAGTAAGTGTAAGTGAATCAACAAGTGCGTTATTAAGCGCAAGTGAATCGATAAGCGCCTCAGTAAGTGCGAGCGAATCAACTCAAGAATTGATATCAGTAAGTGAATCTGAGTCAGAAGAATTCAGTGAATCTGTAAGAGAATCTGATTCTGAGTCGACAAGCACATCCATGAGTGTTTCCACACAAGAATCGCTATCAGTAAGTGAATCCGAGTCAGAGGAATTCAGTGAATCGGCAAAAGATTCTGATTCTGAATCAGAAAGTTTGTCTGAAAGTACAAGCATATCATTGAGCGCAAGTGAGTCCACGAGTTCCTCAATAAGCGCAAGTGCCTCCACAAGCGCGTCAGTAAGTACAAGTGAGTCAGCATCTGCCTCAGTAAGTGCGAGCGAATCAACAAGCGCGTCAGTGAGTGAAGTAGGGTCAAAAAGTGAAGAAGTAGGTCCGGGTACAAGTTTTGATCTTTCAGAATTTCCAATGAGTGAAGCGATCAGTGGATCACTAAGCACATCATTGAGTGCAAGTGAGTCAATTAGTTCTTCCCATTCCACCTCAACTAACTCTCAAGGATCAAACACTTCGGATACTTCAATGGATAACAGTTCAACTGCAAATAGCTTAGTGATGACCGGTAATAGCGGTAATGCAGAAATGAACAATGGTGCCAAACATAGTGCTGTGGATGATCTAGTAGCTAAGAACAATAAGGCAACTGCAAATAAGGAATTGCTACAAAGGGGTAATGGCCTGGAACAAGGTGGTCTATTGTTAGGCCTTGGCTTGATGGTAAGTTCACTACTATTAGCAACGAAGAAAAAAGAAAGCTAATAAGTAAGATCATCTGACATAGGTAGTGTAAAACTACCAAAAAGAGACTGTGGCTTAGGTCATAGTCTCTTTTACATATTGATTAAAATTTTTGATAGATTATACACAGTTTTTTTACCAAAACAGGTTATAATGAAAGTGTTGAGAACAAGATATATCTGCACCAGTTAGAAAGGAAAATGTGAGACTGGTGGTCAAGTAAAATTTTTAGAGAAAGGAGCACCTATATTACTTTCACAAATGCCAATTTGCTCACATGATATAGCAAGATCGATGAAAAAAGAAAAAAGTCCTTTGCGTAAACGGATACTGTTCAGTTTATTCTTATTGGTGATCTATGGTTTTGGAAAAAATATCCCACTACCGTATACTGATCCGACTGAAACGGTGCAGCAATTGCAACAAAATAGTTTTTGGCAACTGACAAGTGTAGCGACTGGTGGCAATTTTACAGCGCCAACACTATTTTCTCTTGGGTTAGCTCCTTGGATGGCGGGAATGATCTTTTGGCAATTATTGACAATGACAAAGATCTTTGGTCTGGATCAACTGCCACAAAAACAAGTAGATTTAAGACGAAATCTCTTTATTTTGGTGGTCGCCTTGATCGAAGGGATCGGGACAGTATTATTGATGAAAAGTCGCTTTATTGATTTTTCTCAAGGACAGCTCCTTGAATTGACGCTCCTATTAGTTGCGGGTTCCTTTTTCTTGATCTGGTTAGCTAACATCAATAGTATTTGGGGCTTAGGTGGTCCAAGTTTGCTGATCTTATATGGAATAGTTGGTTCATTGGGGAGTCAATTTGGAATGATCATCAGAAATATTTTGACGTATCCAGTTTGGTGGGCACTTGGAGCGAGCATGATACTGATAGTGGCTACTTTAGGGGTGATCGCCCTAGCGTTTATCTTTGAATTATCGGAGTATCGCTTAGAGATCAATCGTATCATGTTGAACCAACAACTGCTAAAAACTTCGTATATCCCATTGAAGTTAAATGCTGGAGGTAGCATGGCGTTTATGTTTGGGTTAACGATGTTGATGTTGCCCCAAGCGCTTTTTCAACTATTAGTCGAATATTTCCCTGGAAATAAGATCTTGTTGTGGCTGGTAAGTAATAGCAGTAGTACAGAGTTTTTTGGCGTTACGGTCTACAATATCGTGTTGTTTAGTTTAACGATGTTGTTTGCGTATGCAATGTTAGATATGACGGAAATGGCGGATAATTTGCGTAAAAGTGGTGATTATTTCACCGGGATAGATCCAGGCCGACCGACAGCTAAATATTTGCGTTCAAAGCAGCGAGCAACTGCCTTTATCGGAGCGACTTTCACGGTTACAGTAGCTGGTCTACCACTATATTTAGGGGTTATTTGGCCTAAATATGCAGCTGTCGTTATGCTACCGGGGATGAGTATCATGTTGGTCGGCTTGGCAGTGACAGTAATGTTTCAAGTGCGGGCGATCAAGATCTTGCACAATTACGATGAACTATTTTAGTGAAATGAGGTGGAAACCTGATGTATTACTTTATTCCGGCGTGGTTTAAAAATAATGAACGTCCATTTTACAACGTGGCTAAACCATGGTACCGCGATAGTAAAAAGATCGAATTTGATGACTCGATCAATCAGATCAAGATGTTTGAACAAGCTGGAACAGCTGTTAAATTATTGATCATCGGGTACATGCCAAATCTGCGCTCGTTTTTACAGCGCCAAGAATTGGATGAGACCGCATATCTTAGTATCTTTGATGAATTACAGGGGATCAGCTTGCAGGGGACACGGCGGATCATGGTAAATGATCTGAAGTTTCCTACCGATGCTGAGTTTGTCTATACTCCATTTCGGATCATGGTCTATCACAAAGAGCAACTTTACGCCAAAGTCGATGTTGGAACTTTAGGGGAGATCTTGACAGTAACACGCTCAACTAAGCAGTATGTTTTTGATGACCGTGGCTTTCTATCAAGTATTCTCTATACGACGGCTGAAGGGACACCTTTGCGACAAGAATATTTAAATCTTGCAGGTGAAGTGCGTTTCATAGAAGATCTACAAAGTGGAAAAGTTCAGATCGCGCCAGCTTTCTTGAAAAATTTCAAGTATTCAGAATATGAAAATATCCAAGCACTGGTGACTGAAAAGTTCAACCAATTCTTGCAACAAGTCACAAATGAAGATGCTTTTGTGTTGGCAGCGGGTGGTCAGCGAACTAAATTAGCATTAGAACTGATCAATAGTCCTAAGATCATCATGTCTTATTTCACCGGACGTAATAAAGAGTTAGCTCCACTGCAAGTAGAACCGGTCGCTAAAGCATATCTAGCTGTTGCAGATACCCAAGCGACAGCAGATCTGATCGCCCCACTTTATCCAGCTGAAAAGATCAAGGTGGTCACGCCTTTTGATACGCGGTTGCGTTTAGGGCACAGTCAACGGCTAGCCAAAGATTGGCTACTCTTTTTAGTGGATGAGATCGCTGCGCCAGCGCTGGATCAAGCTTTGAGTCAAATCTTAGAGTTGATGCGCCAACAGCCTAAATTGGGGCTAGAACTTGGAGTTTTCAGAAAAAATGATGTTAATTTGCATAATTTGCGGGCCCAGATCTTAGCTAAAGCGCCAGATTTTAAAGTGACTTTACCAGATGATGAAAAAGAAGCTGAAAATCAATTGGAAGAAAAAAAATATGCGGGTGAAGTTCATTTATTTTATCTAGACACGGAAAATGAGATCGTACGAGTTTTGGACCGCGCGCGGGTTTTGATCGATCTAGGAACTCCCCCAGATCTATATGCTCAGATCGCAGCGATCAGTGCGGGAGTACCGCAGATAGTTTTGAATGCCGAACAACTTGTTGAGCATGAAAAGAACGGGTTAGTCTTACAAGGTGATATAAATAATTTAACGAAAGCGATCAAATATTATACGCAAGAATTAAAATACTGGAATGAGGCAATGATGTATGCTGTGGCGAAGATCTCAGAACTAACCGGTGGGAACTTAGCCAAACGTTGGCAGACATGGTTGGAACAAAGTGAGTAGGTGATGAACAGATGAAGATTCTTCAAATTGGCCAAACAGATCTACGCTCAGAGGTTAAACTAGAGCAAAGCACCAAGTGGGAGTTTTGGGAAGTCGAACAGATCGCAGAATTTTTGGTACCCTATAATTTACCAAAAAAACCAGCTCGTTTTAACTTTGCAGCTGTCATTTTCACAAGTACAGTCCCAGCAGAAAGTTTAAAAATGCTCCAGAAATTTCTCCAAGCTTATCGAGTCGTTATTTTAGCTGGCGTACAGCTACCAGAACTAGTTGCGCGCTACAGTGCTTGGCAAGTCACCCAAGAGCAACTACCCCACTTTGTAAAAGATATCGAACGTGATTTTTTTCCTCAGTCAATACGGGGATAATGCAGCGATCGAAAGTGTCGAAGTTGCGCGCTCTTTTCAAGGAGATATCAAGTATCGTGGGCGCCACCAGTTGGAACTGACGGGGGATTTTGGAACTGAATTCAAACCGATCGCGACCTTTAAACGGGGATTTTATATTTCGGAAAAAAACAGCATCGAACTATGGCCAGTTTTTGAAAAAAGTGCAGCTATTGAACTTAAATTTGTTGTGCGCTTAGCCCATGTTGGGGATATCGAGATCCAAAAGACATTGGAATTTTCTAAAGCTCAGCTAGATGAACCGCTGATCTTAGAGGGACTAGATGGTAATGCTACGGCAACGGTCAGTATATGGGCTAAAGGGCAAGGAACTTTGGTGTTAGGTAATATCAACAATCGTTTGACACGGCATCAATATGGTACTTTGATCATGGGGGGCCAACGTTTTGCCGATCATAAACGCCAAGAATTTTTCTATTACTTTGATCCGGGAAACTTAAAGCCCCCACTCACGGTCTATTTTGCTGGGTGGCAGCCACGAACTGGTTTTGAAGGATATTTTATGATGAAACGCTTGGGGCATCCGTTCATTTTATTTGCTGATCCGCGCTTAGAAGGTGGAAGTTTTTACCTAGGCTCAGCAGAATATGAGGCCAAGATCAAAGCTGTGATCGAAGAAAGCTTGGCTAAGCTTGGGTTTACCAATAAAGAATTGGTCTTGTCAGGGATCTCAATGGGAACGACAGGTGCGATCTATTACGGTTCTAAAATCGGTGCTCGAGCAGTGATCGTGGGTAAACCCTTGATAAATTTAGGGACGATCGCTTTGAACAACACTTTGCACCGAGCAAATGAGTTTGATACGGCGCTTGATCTTTTGTTGCTCCAACAAGGAAAAAATTCAGCAAAAGCAGCTACTGAGTTTGATCAGCGAATGTTACAGGCTTTGAAAAATTCTCAATTAACGGCAGGGCAAGTTTTAGCGGCCTATATGCGCGAAGATGACTATGACGGCACGGCTTTTCACGATCTAGTGGAAAATTTACAAGCTGATCAAGTAAAAGTCATCGGTCACGGTTATACCGGCCGTCATAATGATGCTTCTAATAAAGTCATAGCCTGGTTTTTGAAACAGTATGAATTACTTTTACAAGAATTTGAAAGGAAGGGGCAGGATGAAACAGATCAGCGCTAATATCATCACTTGGGATCCACGTGAAGATAAAACGTATTTGAATGGCTCGCAGATCAGCCTTTCAAAAGGAGAAGTCGCGTTTGAAAATGAATTGATGAGTCCAGGAAAAGCGCTAGTTACTTGGTATTCACAACAAAATTACCAAACTAACCGCAATCTAGCGAAGTTGCCCCTTTTGGCTCGGGGGCAGACCTATCAGCTAAAATTGGTGGCAAACGTTGAACCGCGCCAAACGCTCTATCTCAAAGTGAGTTTTTATAGTCGCTTTGGTGAGGTGGTGCAGACGACCTTTATCAAAGACTTGCAGGGTGAATTTGAATATCCTAAAGAGGCTTACGAGTACCGCTTAGAATTGATCAATGCAGGCGTAAAGAAAGTAAATTTCAAATATTTGATCTTGGCCCAGGCTAAACTAGATCTGCAGTCAGGCTATTGTGTTCAAACGGGAAGTTCATTGGGGGCAAAAATAGCGATCATTTTTAACGAACCAGATCTGCGGGCACTGATCACAACAAAACCTAAAGTTGATACGGTCATTTTTAGTGCGTATAGACCGCAGGCGTATTTTGAACCAAGTGTGGGTGAAAAGATCGCAGAATTTGTTGATAAAGCTGAGCAGTTGGCCTTTATCGGCAATGGTGCACTTTCAAATGCTGTCGCAGCCTATTACAGCAATAAGTATCAGCAAAAATTGTTGATAACTCCACAATTGCCGACAGAAAAGCAATTGACCCACCTTCCAGTAAAACTTTCAGACTTACAAGCAACTTTTGAAAAGGCAACAATTTATCATCGGAACATGAAAATAGAGGATGATTTTGCAGAAAAGCTTTATGAAAATAACGTGACACAAGATGATTTGAGGGTCAGATAAATGGAATTAACAAAAATCGTTGATCGCAGAGATTATCATATTTTAAACCGAAAATTAAAGCAGATAAATCGCCTGGCTCCACAAATGGCGGCCTTGACTGATGGAGAGTTACAACATAAAACTGCTGAATTCAAGGAACGCTTAGCCAAAAAGCGACCTTAGATGAGCTCTTGCCCGAAGCATTTGCGGCGATCAGAGAGGCTGCCAAACGGGTCTTAGGTATGTTTCCCTATGATGTTCAAGTTCTAGGTGGCATCATCATGCATGGGGGCAATATTGCTGAGATGAAGACAGGCGAAGGCAAGACATTGACGGCGGTAATGCCGCTATATCTGAATGCATTGTCAGGCAAAAGTACGATCTTAGTTACACCTAATGAATACCTAGCTCAACGGGATGCAAATGAGATGGGCCATTATATGAATTTATGGGACTGAGTTTAGGCTGTCGTGCAGGTGAAGAACAAGAGGAACTTAAACCACACGATAAGCGCTATCTTTACCAACAAGATATTGTCTATACGACTAACGCTACGCTAGGTTTTGACTATTTGATCGACAATTTAGCGGAAACGGTGGACAAAAAGTTTATGCCTGAATTCAATTATGTGATCATTGATGAAGCCGATGCGATCTTACTTGATTCAGCGCAAACCCCCTTGATCATTTCAGGGGCGCCCCGGGTGCAGTCAAATCTCTATGGTTTAGTGGACAATTTTATTTTGACGCTAGAAGAAGATCAAGCGTACAAATTGGATGAAAAAAGAAAGGCTGTTTGGTTGACACCAACAGGGATCGCCGAAGCAGAGCAATATTTTTCGGTGCCCAAGTTATATGATGGGACACATACCGAATTAGTCAAGCACATCAACTTAGCATTACGAGCTCATTTGCTGTTTGAAAATGGCAAAGATTATGTTGTGCGTGACGGAGAAGTGGTCTTATTGGATGATAAAGATGGGCGGATCTTGGAGATGACAAAGCTTCAGGGGGCCAACATCAAGCTTTAGAGGCCAAAGAACATGTTGAGATCACGCATAATATGCGCGCAATGGCATCGATCACCTACCAAAATCTGTTCAAACTTTTCAAAAAGACGGCGGGAATGTCAGGAACAGCAAAAACGGCTGAAGATGAGCTGATCGAAGTTTATCAGATGAAGGTTTTGCCGGTCCCGACCAACAAGTCCGTGCAACGTATCGATGAACCAGATGAAGTCTATCTGACTTTACCGGAAAAATTGCGGGCTTCAATGAAAGTCGTGAAAAAGTTGCATGCTAAAGGCCAACCCCTTTTGATCGCCACGGGTTCAGTCGAGTTATCTGAGATCTATTCGGAGTTATTGTTAGCCGAAATGATCCCACATAGTGTATTAAATGCTTATAATGATGCTAAAGAAGCACAGATCATCAAAGAAGCTGGTCAAAAGGGAAGCGTGACGGTCGCAACTTTGATGGCGGGACGTGGGACCGATATCAAGTTAGGCCCAGGTGTCAAAGAACTCGGTGGCCTAGCAGTGATCGGAACTGAAAAGATGCAAAATGTTCGGATGGAACTACAATTGCGGGGGCGAGCTGGCCGGCAAGGAGATCCAGGTTACAGCAAGTTTTTTGTGTCGCTTGAAGATGAAGTCGTCCAAAAAAATAGCGCTAAGCGGATCGAAAAATACTGGCGTAAACATAAAGATCAGCCTACTGATCGGCCTTTGCGCTCGAAATATCAAAAGATCGTTGCAAGCGCTCAAGTTGCTAGTGATAATAGTGCGCGTAAACAGCGCCAATTGACGTTAGCTTTTGATGAAAGTGTCAAGACACAACGCGAGAAGGTCTACCACCAACGCAATGAATTTATTTTTCAAGCAGATGATTTTGATTATGATGTTTTAGCTTTGATAAAAAAGGATGTAGATGGATTTTTACAACAAGATAAAATGACCAAGGCTCAGATCGAGCGCTATATTTTTGATAATATCAGCTATGAGGCGCATTTTTTACCAGAAAAGATCGATAATGCCCAGACAAAAGAAATGATCTTACAATTAGCTCAGACCGAGTTGAAGCGTAAAGCAGATATTTTAAAAGATCCAGTCCAATTGCGCAATTTTTATCGGTTATGCTTGTTAAAAGCGATCGATAATAGTTGGATCGAAGAAGTCGACACATTGGAACAGCTAAAGAATTTGATCACAGCGCGGACCTCGGCCCAACGTAACCCAGTTTATGAGTATCATTTTGAAGCTAAAAGAGCGTATCAAGCGATGCAGGCTAATTTACGGCGGTTAGCGCTCCAGAATCTACTTTTGAGTACGATCACTGTTAAAAAAGACGGTAGTTTAGATGTTTATTTTGCATAATAGAAAGGTGAGAATACGATGACGGTCTATAGTTTTAACCAAGGTATCGGTTGGGCGAGCAGTGGGGTCGAATACGCCCAAGCATATCGCGCCAAAGTTTTTGCTGATTTAGGGGTCGATGCTAAATTTGTCTTTACCGACCTTATCTTGAGTGAAAATCTCCAAACCTTAACTTCAAATATTGGTTTTAAAGATGAGCAGATCATCTGGTTGTATCAGTATTTTACAGACATTAAGATCGCTCCTTCCAGTTATACGCTAGAACAGTTACAGGCTAGCCTCCGTTATACTGAGCGTGAAGGTGAATTTGAAACAGTCAATGAGCGGATCGTGCGTTTGCGCTTTCCTAAAGAAGACCAATATGCGACGGTCTATTTGAAAAAAGGCACGTCTGATATCGTGGATCGAGTAGAGCATGTTTCCAAAAATTATTTGATCCGCAAAGATTATTATACCTATACGCGCTTATTGACGGAGTATTACGCACCGTTTGAAAATAAAGCGACGGTCTACTTGCGCCGCTTTTATAACGAAGATGGTTCGACAGCTTATGAGCAAGTCGTGGGGCCAACGCAGACGCTTTATCGTTTTAAAGACCAAGTTTTGTATTCCAAAAATGAATTTATCGAATATTTTATCAAGCAATTGCATTTAACAGCTCAAGATATATTGATCATCGACCGGGCAACGGAATTGGGGCAAGCCGCTTTTGTAGCCCATGAACCAGCTAAATTAGGCGTTGTAGTCCATGCTGAGCATTTTAGCGATAATGTGACCGATGATAATTATATTTTGTGGAACAATTACTATGAGTACCAATTCGATAATGCTGATGAGATCGATTTTTTCATCACAGCAACGGCTAAACAAAAAGAACTGCTAGAACGACATTTTGCTAAATATCAAGGAAAAAGTCCTAAAGTAGTTGCGATCCCAGTGGGTAGCTTAGCTCAATTACACCAGCCTGTGACCTCACGCCGACCATATTCGTTGATCACGGCATCGCGCTTAGCCTCAGAAAAACATATCGACTGGCTTATTGAAGCAGTCGTCATGGCTAAACAACACTTACCTGAGTTGACGTTTGATATTTACGGTGAAGGCGGCCAACGTCAACTATTAGAAGAGTTGATCGCTAAACATCAAGCAAGTGATTATATCAAGCTCAAAGGGCACCATGACTTAGAACAGATCTATGCCCAATACGAAGCCTATGTTACTGCCTCGACCAGTGAAGGTTTTGGTTTGACTTTGATGGAAGCGGTCGGTTCGGGCTAGCGATGATCGGTCTGGATGTACGCTATGGAAATCAAACCTTCATCGAGCCGGGACAAAACGGTTATTTATTGGAATATACTGGGAAAAAAGATCAAAAGCAGACCATCGACCGGTTAGCCAAAGCGATCGTAGAGCTATTTACTAACGTTGACCTGACCAAAGCACATCAAGCATCATATGCGCTTGCGCAAGAATATTTGACCAGTGAAGTGGAACAAAAATGGCACCAACTTTTAGGAGGAATGACCAATGCTTAATTTATTTGAACGAAATGATCAAAAAACACGTGACCTCCTGTATTCTTTGAAGCAAGCAGGCTTTGAACGCCCAACTGTTTTTTTGGAAGATGATGGTTGGTTACCACCTGAATGTGAATCACCGTTTGCTTATTTTGCTAAGCAAGAAAAAAGCGGACGTCCACGTTATTTCAATGAGATAAAAGTCCCACGTTTTTGGGAGATCATAGGCGATAATCGCCAAGCAAGTATTGGCTTTTATGGTCAAACAAAAGCCAAGATCGTTTATGCAGCACCTAAAGAAAAACGTTGGGTAAAAGAGGTCAAATGGCTCGATCCAGCAGGAAGGCCTCGCCTGATCGACCACTATGATCAATATGGGCATCGTTTTGCTCAAAGTGTATGTGATGAGGCACAAAAGCCGATCGTTAAGACTTATTTTGACGCTAAACAACATGAAGTATTGGTCCAAAACTTTGTGACTGATGATCTGATCTTAAACCAAGGTGAGCAGATCTTGACGTTTAAAAATCTGACCGAATTTACGCTGTATTATTTGGCTAAACGTAAATTTAGTATTGAGCAGATCTTCATCAATTCGCTCTCTTATCCACTCTTTGTGCTACTTAAATTACCACAAACGGGAAATGATGTCTTGTTTTGGCAAGAAGATTTCCAGGGAAATATTCCTGGAAATATGGAAATGATCTTAAACGGTAGCGTTCCACGTCTCAAAAAGATCGTCGTCCAAGATGCTAAGGCCTATCAAACGGCAATACAACTGTCGAATAACTCACCATATTTTGAAAATTTGGGCTTTATTTATGAAAAGAAACGTGAAAATGGGCAACGAAAGCAGATCTTTATCCTGACAAACAGCGACCAACTCGAGCAGATCAAAACGTTGTCCACCCAATTATCAGAATTTGAATTTCATATCGCAGCGATCACAGAGATGTCGCAAAAATTGATGGATCTGGGACACCAAGCAAATATTTCGTTATATCCCAATATTGCGCCTAAAGAATTGGCGAAGCTTTGGCAACAGGCAGATTTTTATTTGGACATCAATCATCACCAAGAGCTCATGCAAGCGGTGCGTCAAGCCTTTGAAAATGAGATGTTGACGGTCGGCTTTGAAAATACGGTCCATGATCGACATTTTATCGCACCTGAAAATATTTATGCACCAGAGCAAGTCGAACAGATGGTCCAAAAGCTAAAACGAGCAGCAAGTGACCGAGCATATTTAGCGACACTCTTAAAAGCGCAAAAAAAGCAAGCTGAGATGGGGTCGGTGGCAATGTATCAAACTGTGTTAGGAGGATAAGCTGATGAGTGAAGATCCGTTAAGAGAAGAGATCGCCAAACGAATGGAGCAGGTCAGAAAAGACATTCCGGTCGAAAAAAAGTCTAATTGGCGACGAAAAGTGATCGTTTTAATGATGACTTTGGTCTTGGCTGGGATAATGTTATTTTCGATACTGCGCTATTTTTGGTAAGAAATAAGCCAATAAAGAGGACTCAGCATAGTGGGTCCTCGTTTTGTGATAAAATGATTAGAATTTGTCAAAATGGATGATATTACTTTTTTTAATATGAAGTATATCGAAAAAATCGGTTTTGGTAGTTGGCTAAAATTTTTGCTAGAATTGAATAATGTGTTAAAAAATAATAGAAACGAGGGGCGAAAGTGTTAGCTGATCTTAAAAATTTGACGAAGCAAGCAAAAAAGACGGAGCTCATTTCCGGGCTAACGGGCTTTTTTGCGATCTCATATATCATCATTGTAAATCCGTTGATCTTGGCTGATGCCCATATCCCAGCGACTTTGAGTGTGTTTGCGACGATCTTTTCTTCGGCGTTAGGCTGTTTGATTATGGGACTTTTTGCAAATGCCCCGATCATTATCACACCTGGAATGGGGGTCAATGCCTTCTTTACCTATACTTTAGTGGTCGGAATGCACTTAAATTGGCAACAAGCGATCGCGATCTCGATCATCAGTAGTGTCTTGTACATGGTGGTAGCCTTCAGCAAGGCAAGCGAGAAATTATCTGAAGCGATCCCGCAAGAGTTAAAGATCGGGATCACAGCGGGGATCGGGCTGTTTTTAGTCACCTTAGGCTTAGAAAAAGCCAAATTGATCCAACAAGGCGGTTCCCGCGCGCTCTTGGCTGTTGGACACCTAACTGATCCAGAAGCGCTCTTAGCCTTGTTTGGTTTAGCCTTGACCTTAGTTTTGTATTTAAAGAGAACTAAGGGAAGTTTTATGATCGGGATCGTCGTAACGAGTGCTTTAGGAGTGATCTTTAACGTTGGACTTCAAGATCCGCCGAAAGTCAGTTTAGCTGATCTGGGGAAATACAGTACGATCTTATTTCAAGGTGATTTTAGTAGCTTATTTTCTTTGAAATTCTTATTGGCGGTCTTTTCGATGTCGATGATCTTGATCTTTGAATCAATGGGGATCTTAGAAGGATTATTACCAGATACGAAGAAATTTAAAAAGACTTTTGAAGCTAGCTCGGTAGCGACCTTTTGTTCAGGATTTTTAGGCACCAGTCCGACTGTTGCCGCAGCTGAAAGTGCCGCTGGGATCGAATCAGGTGGCAAGACGGGCTTGATGGCGCTAGTCAGTGGGGCCATGTTTATCTTGTCATTATTCTTTATCCCATTGCTCAGTTATGTTCCGCAAGCAGCGACCGCACCAGTGATCATCATTACAGGAGCGATCATGATGCAACAGCTGAAAGCCTTAGATTTCGATGATTTTTCAGAATGGTTCCCCGCTTTTTTGATCATCGTTTTGATCCCACTGACCGGCTCGATCTCAGTTGGCTTAGCCTTTGGTTTTGCAGCTTATCCATTGGTGAAATTTGCGGCACATAAAACGGATAAATTAAATCCATTATTATGTTTGTTGAGTCTCTTATTTATTTTACAATTGATCTGTGAAGCAGTCTTACTATAGTAAATTAGGTTTTGGACAGAGCATTCTGTTTAAAACCTTTTTTTATTAAAAAAGTATTGTTTTTGAATGTGAAAACTTGCTATACTTAGGAATGAAAACGGTCTACATTGAGGGTGGTGAGTTAGGTGAAATTTTTCCAAAAGCTCAGTTGTGTAATGCTGCTTTTGGCGTTAGTTATTTGTTTTTATTATCGTGATGGCTTAGTGAGTAAACCGATCGGACAGACGGGCGAGTTTGCTATAAAGCATGAACAGGCAGGCTATGCTGTTTCTTTGTACTACCCAAAGATCGATCCAACTAAGGCGCATCAAAAAGATGTTAGGGTCGGTATTATCGACTCAGGGATTTCACCTAAAGTAGGCTCTGAATTAAATATCGCAGCTGCTTATGATCTTTCGGGACAAAATGAACCGTTTGATCAGACTGGTCAGGGGACTGGGATCGCAAGTATTATCGGAGCTAAAGATAACCATCACAAAATGATCGGCTTAGCGCCCAATGTTAAACTCTATTCATATAAAGTGAATGCCACCAGTCGCTCGCTACAAGCTGCTTTGCAACAAGCTTTAAGTGATCGCGTTGAAGTTTTAGATCTCGGCTTTAAAGTCGAGCAAATAACGCCACAGATAAAAGCGCTGATAAATGAGTATCTCGCGCAGGGAGGCTTGTTTTTTACTGCGGACAAGCGCTTGGGGCAGATAAAAGGAGTTGCCACGGTCGGAGCGTTCAACGAGTATCTCGAGCTGCTGGACAGTGGGCGGACCTACTATGCTCCAGCAAAACAGCTGGCGTTGGGGCGAGATGGGCGCATTCAGACAGTGACTGGCAATGCGTATAGCACGGCATTTGTCAGTGGGACGGCTGCCAGTCTACTGGCGCAAAAATTAGCGCCTGCACAAGTCAAACGACAACTTGCGACGTATTTTAGCCCGCAGGTGATCGAAAAACACCATAATATAAGTCATGTGATCGCTAAAACTTTTAGCAAAAGTGATACGTATCTAGGTATTTCCCTGGTTATTTTGACTTTGATAACAGCTGGCTTAGCGTTGATGTTGGCCATCAGGCAGCGCAAGAACAAGTATTTGTTAGGTGTGAGCATCAATACTTTGTTGCTTTTGATCTTAGCGTATTTGTTGGTGCCGATCCAGGCTAATGCTCAGACGATGAAGTATTGGATCTTAGGCTTATTAGTGCTCTTTACGCTCTTTCAGTTGTATTTTAGCTGGCGTTTAGATATGACCAAACCTTTTAGCTTAAATCGCCTATTTAATTTAAGTTACAATATCTTTTTGCTGGTCTTTTCGCTTTGGTTGATCATGTTTGTGATGTTAGGCTATGCGGGAAGTACGCACTTTTAGCTAAATAACGCGGGATCCATTATGATAGATCCCGCGTTATTTAGTCGGCGTAGCTTGCCTTATTTTTGAGCTAAGGTTTGCAGTTTATCGAACAGTTCATCAGCTTTTTGGCTTAATTTTGGTGTGGTACGTTTGATAACTGGCGCCATATTAGTGAATTTATGCAATCCAGCTTTGAAGTCCGCATCAGAACTGTTCTTGAAGGCTGTAACAGTCTCTTCCATATATTCGGTGAATTTGGTGCCTGGTTGGGTCTGTTTGAGTTCGGTAACTAATTTTTCTAAAGTTGCGACGATATTTTCTTTTGTACTCATAATAGATCATCACCTTTACTGTAATTTTTATTTACACCTAGAAGAATACGCTTACATCAAACTAAATGCAACAAAAAAGACCGCAAAATTCGGCCTTTTTTCTAATAAGTTTCACTATCTAGATAGTGGTTATAGTATTGGACTTTGACATCAGCGTCAGTTACAGTCAATTTTGTGACAGCACCGTTTTTTGGACCTAATTTGTCAGCGCCTAGATCAGGGGCAAAGTGATCAACGATACTTCTGATCGTGATACTGTGACTGACTAGGAGCACTTTTTGGCCATCAGCGGTGTTTTTACGTAGATGCTCAAAACCAGCATTGAGCCGGGCCCAATATTGCTCGTCATTTTCAGCATCCTTAAATGGATCGGTCTCATGCAACAGATCCCGCGTTTTTCCCAAGTCATATTTTTCTAAAATATCGTTGTACGTGCGACAACCGTGTAATGCGCCGACCATGAGCCAAGTTTGGGCCGCGTCGTTACCTTCGAAATAGCCAAAGCTTTGTTCACGGAAGTTCTTGAGTTCACTAGGCATGATATCTTGGGAATGGTGGTTATTTTCTAAGATAAAATGGCAGGTACGCATGGCACGTGTCGTATCAGAATGATAAGCTTTGTCGAACTTGATGTCGGCTAGATGCTTTCCCGCACTTTTGGCATCGTTGATCCCTTTTTGCGTTAACGGTGAATCACACCAGCCTTGGAGCCGGTTATAACTATTCAAGATCGTTTGCCCATGGCGCACCATATAAAGTGTAAATGTCATTGTAATATCCCTCACTGTTTTTTCGATACTTTAAATAATAACATGCACAGACTAGCTTTTAAAGCGTTGTTACGGGTATAATTAGGCTAGAATAAAAAATGAGCGTAATCTTAGAAAGGAAATTACATTTGAAAAAGACACGACATATCAAGCTGTTTTCGCATAACGACTTAGACGGATTTGGAGCCCCCGTCTTGATCACGACGCTAGCGCCCTACCTTTTTAAGGACGTTGAATTTGACCTAACGACTTGTTCGGCAGGTAATCTTGATCGCGAATTATCCTATTGGTTCCGCCAACCCGACATTTCTCGCTTTACTGATGTCTACATTATGGATATGACACCAGATAGCGATTATTCGTTCCAACAGCTCGAGCAACGTTTTGCTAATCATTGGTTGATCTTTGACCACCATGAAAGCGAAGAAGAATTACGGAACAACTATGCGCTAAACTGCATCAAACCGCTAGATGAGGGGAAAAATCCAAGTGCGGTCAGCTTAGTCTATGATTGGTTGAGCCAAAAGCCTGATTTTATGAAGATCCCCGAAAAGAAACGGGCGCAAGTGGTGGAATTGGTAGAGTTGATCCGGGCGTATGATACTTGGGATTGGCAAAATGATCCGTTGATGTCGGTCGAAGAAAGACAAGCAGCGGATGAATTGAATCAACTATTTTGGTTCTATCCGTTGAGCAAATCACGCAATTTTGTCGAAAGTGTCTTTGCTACAGGCTGGGAAGAGTATCGTCAAGCAAACGAACTGTTGATCCACACCTTAGCTGGCAGACGCACACGTTATTTGGAAAAGCACCTTAAAAATGTTGAGACCTGTGAATTGGATGGGCATAGCTTTGGTGTTGTCTATGCTAGTGATTATAAGTCTGAGATCGCACATGCATTGTTGAAACGTTACGATGTCGATGCTGCTTTAGTGATCGATGGGCATAGCGTTTCTTTACGCTCTAATGGACGGCTAGATGTGGCTAAATTTGCCGCTGAATATTTTGGGGGCGGAGGCCATGCTGATTCCGCTGGTGGAAAATTAGAAGTTGAACCACTTAAAGTTGCTGAACAAGCAGTGATCGAGTCGATGCGTCAACGCTCCACGCTAAATGCTGATGTTGCTAAACAAAATAATAGTGAGAAAGCTTCATTAGCTGACCAACTCGATCCAGAAATGGCAGCCAAGCTCGCCGCCTTATTTGGAAATGCTGATTAATTAAATCCTGCTCTGTAAGTGCTAAATCCTGTATGGCACTTGCAGAGCTTTTTTTTGTTGCCTTAAGCTTAGGGCAAAAAGGGGATGAAAAGATGATCGAGGTCAAAAACGCGACACTACAGTATACAACTTTTAAGCGATCACAGGGCTTAAAAGGGGTCATGCATGATTTTTTCAAGCGCTCGGTCATTCAGGTCGAGGCACTATCTGACATTTCATTAACGATCAATGAAGGGGAAATGATAGGTTTGATCGGCAGAAATGGAGCTGGAAAAACAACATTGATCAAATTATTGACCGGAATATTGCCTTTAAGGCAGGGGGAGATAAAGATCGATCAAATGTTGCCCTATCAAAGGGAAAAAGTGTTCCTAAAAAATATTGGTGTTTTATTGGGACAAAGATCACAATTGATTTGGGATCTACCAGCGATCGATACCTATGATATGTTGGCTGCCATTTACGAACTACCAAAGCAAATGTATAATGCTCGTTTGACTTGGTTGAGCGAACAATTGGAAGTAACCGAACTGTTATACATTCCGGTACGTAAATTATCACTAGGTCAACGAGTGAAGTGTGAGTTGATCGCGGCTTTGCTACATCGACCGAAATATTTGTTTTTAGATGAGCCCACCTTAGGACTAGATTTTGTAACACAAAAGACTATTTATAAGATCTTGCGTCTTGAAAATCAGTATCACAAGACAACGATCATAACCACGTCGCATTACATCAAAGATATTGAGCAATTAGCAGATAAAGTAATTATCTTAAACAAGGGAAAAATCATTTTTAATGACAAGTTAGAGCAGTTACCAAAAGAACTAACCACCGAAATTTTATTCGATATTGATTTCTTAAATTCAAAATCAGTGGAGAAAAAACTAACGTGTGCCCCAGATAAACTAAATGAAATTCTGGCTAAAATACCCGCAGAAAGAATTTTACGTGTCAGTCAAAGAGGTATGGAACTAGAAGAATTGATCCTACAATTTATTAAAGGGGATAGTATATGAAATACTTGTATGTTTTTTTAGCTAGTTTAAAAGCAAAATTGATCTATCGGACTAATATCGTACTAGAGTATGGGCTGACTATTTTGCAGGTAGGAGTTAGTATTTTTGTTTGGGAGGCGCTATATAGTCAGAAAGCTTTGGTAGTTCCAAACTATAGTCTGGAAAAATTAAATGTCTATCTTTTTCTAGCCAATTTTTTAGCGCTGAGCTTCAGTGTTGCTCCAACCTTTAGATTAGCGACGCAAATAAAATCGGGGCGCCTCTCAACGCTTCTTGAACGGCCTATTTCTTTATACGGTGAGCATCTGGCATATTTTATAGGCGATCAGTTTCTAGGGATAGTGATAAATTTATGCTTAGTAGTATATTTTGGGGCTTTATCGGGAATTTCAGTATTAATGTTACTTCTCTTAGTAATATATCTGGCTTTTGCAGGCGTAATGTTTTTTTCTTTGATGATGATCTTAGGAATGCTGGCGTTTTGGTTGATCGAATTATGGCCACTGCGTTCATTTGTGACAGCGTGCTACTTATTATTTGGGGGACGTTACTTTCCGTTGTCACATTTACCTAACAAGGTTTTTATAGTAATTCAATATAATCCTTTTTCTCTAGTTACTGACATACCAGCGCGCTTTTTAACTGTTGGTCTGTCTGGATATGAATTGATGCAATACTTAATTGTTACGCTTGGATGGACATTCATATTTTTAGTGATATATAGGCTTATTTTAAAGCATGGATTACGTCTATATGAAGGGGTCGAGAGTATATGATGCGTGTGTTAAGCTGTGCTTGGGATAAAAGTCTTAAACAGTTTATGATCTATCGAGCAACAGGCTGGTTAACTTTTTTGTTAGCAATTATTTTCTATGCAATAGAGTATGTAACAGGATATGTATATTTTTCGAGCAATACGTCGGTAAATGGTTGGGATCGTACTGATTATTTAGTATTAGTGACGGGTGTATCAGTTATGGTGTCGGCCTACAACTTTATATTTATTTTGGGTCATGAAGAACTAAGCGAGCTAATTGTTGATGGGGGCTTGGATAGTTTATTGCTCAAGCCATTAGATCCGTACTGGTCGGTGATGTTAGTTGGTTTTGATATGCCTAGCTTGATAGAGTTAGTTGTTACAACAGCGGTATTTATTTATTTGCTCCAGAATTATACTTTAGGGATCATAAAAGTTTTTATGATCATATGGGCTCTGATCATGGGTGTAATGATGATCTTTTTATTGAATAGGATATGCATATGTTTTAATTTTTGGCTGGCTAAAGCAAGTTCATTAGGTGGTGTGATAGAAGACTTAACGAGCATGCTCAGTAGACCAAAAGTGTTTTTTCCGACTATTATTCAGTTAGTTTTTACATTTGTAGTTCCTGTACTAACAGTCACTAATATGCCGGTCGAAATTATAAAGGGGATGGTAGTGTTAAAGAACTTGTGTATTTCTCGATCGCCTGTGTAGCGCTATATTACTTATCGCGTTATGAGTGGGATCAAGGGATGAAGAATTACTATTCTGCAAATTAAGGGTTCATTATTTGTTGGTCAGTTGTTGCTTTCCACTGCAAGGCTTTAAAAAATAAATAAAGGTATCTTCAGAATTCCAACATTTGGAATTTGAAGATACCTTTTTAGTTTCCTTATAAATTAGGGGGTGTAATGGAGAAAATAGGTGGATGTTGTTCAAGTAACAGTGCTACATTCAAAATATTTTACCCACGGGGATAGTTTTGCGTTAAAATTACGCTAAAGGGGGAATGAAAAATGGAGGTTATGTATTTTGTACCGACAGCATCGTTAGATTCAAATGCCAAGTTAAAAAATTACCTAGCGAAAGTACCTTGTTGTGATGAACTTCAGACTTTAGAGAAGACGTCAGCGCAAGTCTGGATCGTAGTTTTGACCCAGAAGTTGTGCCAACAGACTTTGGCAACCTGTAAGTTACGTCAGCAGTTGGATCCAAGTCAAAAATTTATTTTCTTAGTTGATCAAAAAGAGCTTTGCTTTTGGATGTATCGCTATCAATTACAGGTAACTGCAGTTATTTTTTGTTATGCTAAAACATGGTATCAAGAATTGATGGCTGCATTGCAAGAGCTTGAGAAAGCTACGGAACTTTGCTTTAAAAGCAGAGGAAAAGTCATTAAAGTTGAGCTTGAACAGATCTGTTATGTGGAGTCACATTGCTCTAATACACATGCTGCTGTTTTGTGGCTCATGGATAAACGACCGCTCCAAGTTCCTAAGAATTTGCGTATTTTAGAAAAAGAAAATCCTCGTCTCTGGCGCAGTCATCAGAGTTATCTCCTTAACCCGGGAAATGTCTATATGTTAGATAAGTTAAACGCTACTGCGACCTTTGTTAATGGCCTGAAATGTCCGATCTCGCGTCAAAAATTCAAGACTCTAGCCGAACGCTTTGCGTAAATTAGCAGTCTTTATCACATAGTAATAGCCACTGGTAGATCCAACTTGAGCTACTAGTGGCTATTAGTGTGGGCAAGATCTAGCCAAAATAAAAAAGCTAGCCCTTAGCCAGCTTTTACGCGTTACTTTGGATAAAGAACTTGGAATTTTCATAATGGTAGGTCGTTGTTGAATAATCGAACGGCTCACCTGAAGTCAGATAATAGATCTCGTTGATGGTAAGTGCAGGGTCACCTGCTTTGACACCTAGGAGGTCAGCCGTTTTTTGATCGAGTTTTTTGACAGTTAGGTACTTGTCTGAAAAACCGATCGCGATACCTAATTCACGTACATAATTGAAGATCGAACCTTGCGCGATCTGTTCATTGAGATACATGATGATATCTGTTCTAAAATAAGATTCTTCTAGACACAAAACATCAGCATCGATATAGCGTAGACGCCGTATTTCATAGACCTCGGTCTGCTCAGAGTCAAATCCAGCTTGAACTTTTTTGGGTGGTTTGATCTTACGTAACGTTAAGACTTTTGAAGCCATTTTATGCGTGGGCAGGTCAGCAGTAAAGCCGTTATTATCGATCAAATTGACGTAATCAGCCCGTTTTGGTCGGCGGACAAAGACACCACTACCTTGCACTTGATAGATCAGTCCACGATTTTCTAGCCGTTCTAAAGCTTTAACGATCGTACTTTTGCTGACGTCGTAAAGCTCCATCAGTTCAGCTAAAAGGATATCAATAAAACTTACAAGAAAGGTTGGATACCTTGGGGAGAGGTGCAACAGTTAGATGTTTACATAATTTTAACAAAAGACTATTTTAAGTAGATTGAAACCATGGTAGAATATCTTCATAAAAGGATAATTGTTTTTTGATCCTTAAAAATGAGATGTGTTAAAAGGTAAGGGATATTGCAAACCTGTTTATTATGCAGCTAATGGTTATTCATGTCGTTACAAGAACGGTCAATGGGATCACATTGTTACTAAGGAAAATTTGGAAGCGACTCTGGGTGTTATGTCTAATAGCTGGGTAAGTTCTCTTGGTGGAGGATATTTTAACCGTCCTAAATAGTGGGTGATATAAAGTGAAGGAAGATATAACAGAAGAAAAAATTATGAATGAAGTATACAACTTCATTGTAGATGAAAAAATTACTGATGCTGAGCGTAAGGGTTTTATAAATTTTAAAAATAGAATTGGTGAGAAGGTAGATTTTAGCGAAGCATTAATGGCATTATCTTATGATTTAAGAAATTTGGCTATTAAAAATATATCTGAAAATAAAGGCTTGACCCCAGATGTAAGTAATTTTTACAAAAAAATTTCAAGCTACGGTCAATTAAAACTTAATTGGGCACGAGGTTTAGCTTCATATGGTATTATCTTCTAAAAAGAGGCTGTGACATCATTGTATATATTAATAAAAAATTGCCGCTAAAGAATTATTATTCGTTATTACTTTCCACAACAAAGTCTTAAAAACTAGTATTTTCAAGATGAAAAAAGACATCTCCAAAATTCCAACGTTCGGAATTTGGAGATGTCTTTACTTATGTCACAGTCTCTTGGTCAGCGGGACATAAGATCTTTAACCCGGGTTATTTCGCGGGTTTGTTATCGAATAAAACGTGATCAGTGGTCGTGACATACCGTGCACCCATGGGGACTTCATACAGGGGATGCTTATCTTTGTCGACAAATAACTTCAGATCAGCGAGTTGTTGCATCGCTTGTTTGACCTTTTCTGTGTCAAGATCGGTATCGACAAAGTTAAATTGCATGTGGTGTGTTGCATGCTTGGCCGTGGATAAGAAGATGAGATCTAATTTTTTCATGATACGATACCTCCGTGGTTAATTAGTGTGGCTTGTGGTCATGACATAAACTTCTTTTAGCTGTTCGCCAGTCAACGTAGCGACGAGTTGTCCAAATTGATGGAGTTGATCGGGAGTTGCCCCTTGAACCACATTGTTAAAGGAACGTTGGCGAGTCGAGCCGTCCTTTTTTGTAAGTTTTACGCGAATTGCATTTTTGTCCCAGATTGCTTCAGTCATTGGTCATTCCTCCTTAGATTTATTATGTAAGTCGATCGCCCTTACACTACTAATAACGAAATGAGTTGCTGATATGTAACCCTAAAAAATAATTTTTTTGAAATAGACTATTTAATGAAAAAAAGATACCGTTTACTGAAATAGGGTCCTTTGATCAGAGCTTGTATAGTAGAATAAAGGTGGATAGAAAAGGAGGAGACATTAATGGAGAAATTGGTGTCTCCAGATACAAATATCAAAAAGCCATTATAAGTGGCTTTGGTAGGAGATTTAGCAACTATTTCAAAGTTTATGGAGGGATTAAAATGGGACACAAGAAGAGTTTAAAGGCGAAGTTGGCTTTAGTCGGGGTTATCTTGTTGGTAGTGCTCGCTAGTTTTTCATTTTGGACACATCGCGATGATGTCTTCCACGGGTTTGATGCCGGTTTTGAACAGAGCAAATAGAAATTAAACAAGGGTAGCGCTCTTAGTGGCTACCCTTGTTTTTAGTTTGTATCAACTTTAATTTACGGCGCGATATCGGACAAGAAAGTCCATTTTTAAAGAAGAGCAATTTTTGCGAGTTATCAACGACTTCAACATTTGCCAAGTTGACTAAAAAACTACGATGAACTCTGCTGAGTCGGGGCTCGAGTTGCTCTAACTCATGGAGATTTTTAGCGATCTGGAGTTTACGATTATCAGTTAGCCACAAGATCGAAGCGTGACTATTTGAATAGTGGGTCTCAAAAAAGCAGATCTTCGCAAATTCAAGATCGATAAAATGATTGCCTACTTGCAACGAGAACATTTCAGATGTGTTTTTTTGACGCTTATTTAGAACTAACTTGAAGTCTTCTTTGATGCTATCTAAGATCGCTGGACTATCTTTGGCGATGAAGTCTAGGGCAGCTACTTTATATTTATAGGTCAAGGGCATCAACTCGGCGTGTGAAGTAAAAAAATCAGGGCAGCTTGACTATCATAGTCTCTGATCTGCTGGCCAACTTTTAAGCCTTGTTGTTGATCACCTTGGAGTTCTAAGTCTAAAAAATAAATATTTTGATTGCTTGGAATGAAAAGCTCGGCTAGTAGTGCTTTTTTATCTTTGAAGGTTTTTAAGTCATAGCTAGACACACCTAGATCTTTTAAAAGCGAGCTGATGATCTCTGTTAAGCGATAAATATGGATGGATTCATCTTCTAAAATAGCAATGTTCATCTTGATACCCCCCTGTAATGATCAATTCTTGTTGAAATATATAATGGCTGGAACTGGTGTTTAAGCTGATAAAGGGATAGTCACGCAAGATAGCCGAAACATTGGCTAACCCATAACCATGACCTTGGCTATTTTTAGTAGTATAACCAACTTTATCTAGAAGTTGAAGCTCTATTTTTTCATATTTGGTACTGTTGCGGATAACGATGAATTGTTCGTTATCATGTTCAAAAAAGGCAAAGTCTAAACAGCCCTTATTGACTTGGTAGGCGGCCTCGATCGCATTATCCATAAAGATCGATAAGAGCCGAACCATATCTAATTGTGTAACACGGGGATCAAGTGTGATCTTTTGGGCTATTTCACAAGTGACACGGAGGTTTTTGGCGAGTGCTAAAGCCAATTTATTGGATAAGATCCCTTTAAGTGCTGGGTCACTGATATTTTGTAATTGACTGATGAGCTGTAGTTCTGGGGAAATGATCGATCTGGTAGGTGCGATCGCTTGGTGATAAACTTTTTTAGCTCCAGCAAGATCATCATTATCCAGGCAATATTCTAGGGAAAGCAAAATATTTTTGTAGTCATGTTTGAAGCGGCGCAGTTTATCATACAACTCTTCGATCTGGGCGGTATATTCGATCAAATTTTGTAGCTGTTCTGCTTGAGCGAGTTTTATTGCCTGTTTTTGTGAGTATAGTGTAATGCAGTAGATATAGGCTGCAATGACTACCAAAATAATGCTAGCGATAAGTAACCTATTAGGTAAGTCAGAGAAGCGAAGATAGATATAGCTTAACAAAGTCACATCCAAAAGAGCTGCTTGAAAGCGATATTTAGCTAAAATATGATTCACAAAGTAGACCAAGTAACGTTTGAAGTAGTATAGCAGAGATGTTTGCAGGTAAAAGACGATCCAAGGTAAGATGATCAGTTCAAACATGATCATTGCGGTGTAATTTCCCTCTATCAGAGCTAAAACGTTGTCCAATAATTGATAGATAATGGCAGTCGAGACTAATAGGTATGAAACATAGAACATGCTTAATAGAATTGGGATCTTTTTTTGCGAAAGGTGAGTAATGATCATGCTAAATATTATGGTATATATCAAGCATCCCCACCAACCGTAAGTAAAACACATGGATATACTTAGAAGCATGATAAATTTTCGTTGCAAAGAGACAACATTTAATTGGTTAAATAATAACGTGATGATAAGACCTTGAAAAAATAAAGAAACATATCCTATCACAAGATAAAACATAGGAATTCACCTCCAAGGAGAAATAATAATGAAGAAAAAATATACAACCATTTCAGAGAAAAAAAATCAAGGAGATTAGGGGGGGGCAAAAGAGCACCACAAAACAGGCGAAATATATGCATTAGTGGCTTTTTTAACAATACCATCTACTGCACGAAGTAATTATAGCACAATAGATTTTAATTTAGTTAACACATGAGTTGAATAAATAAGGGGAATGTTTATGAAACATCAAGTTTTTGTATGTGCAGATCCAAGGTTTGAGGCGGATATGGGGAACTTAGTCAAACTTTGGGTCATGATCTAAGCCAATCAGAACCATGCAAAGCTACAGTTAGGCGAGATTTTTGATCCGTATGCATTATTAGCGAATATCATAAAAGAACAACATCTATATAGCATGTATATCTTGGCAACTGATGTTTTGAATGGGGATAAAACTTGCTCAAAAGATCAATTGGAAAGTCATCACATGCATTCCCTTGCGATTCAGTGTCATTTTTGTGCAGTTAAAGCAAGGGTTCCCTACGGTATCTCGCTTCGCCTACTACTTTCTGTTGACTTCCGTTTCCGATCAACGAGTGTTTCTCCTTGACTTTAAATACACCAGTTGTAATATGTAGTTGTATCAATAAAAATTAATAAAGGAGCTAGTGTTATGCTAAAAAAGTATTTACCACGCTAGCCACATATTACGGAAACGGATTGTATTGTGGCAAGCACTACTGCCACGTAAACTGGGAAATCTTGGCAATCTGTAGGTCATATTGCAGTAAATGGGGGGCTTGAACATGGACCGTGGGCACAAAGATCTTAATGAAATAGTAGCTTTGATCGCTAAACTTCCAAAAACTCAAAAATTTAGAGAAGATCCAGATTTTAAAGCTTTATGTTTATATTTAAAAAGCGAATTACAGGAAGATTACATGCCAGTTGCAATTAACAACATGAGCAAAAGAATTTCTAGCTACTTAATGACACATAGCTATTCGTCCCCAAAAGAACTAGTAAATCTACAAAAAGAGTTATTAAAGTTAAATACAAAACAAAATAGTCTCAGGCATCTACCTTTTTTGTTTAATATATATTAACTTTTACTCAGCGCTTATTTTCTGAGCGCTGTTTTTTGTATCGCTCTAAAACACTATCCCTACTCTTGTATTTCATCACATCAGCAATTCTCTCAAAGATCGTAATTCGCTCTCTAATTTATCTACTATCTTTTTTCTTTCATTTTCGATATATTCACTTGCTTAGCATACTCAAATATAAATTGCAAGCAAGCAACTTCGAACCTTTTTTACATTTATTAGACATCATCTCAATGTGATCTTTTAAAACTTTTTTCAGTTACGGTACTTCGACTTGATTTTTCTTATCAAAATCCGCACCCAATTTTTCAAATTTTTGATATCTTTTTTATGCAAATAGACAGTTACTTGTCTCATGCTCTCAACGTCCATTTTCCGTATATTTACATTATGCCCATTTCGCAGATCAGATGTAGAAAAGCTGCCACTTCAGTATGATATGTTACTTGATGAAAATGGAAACACATATACCAAGCAGCTCCAGTTTTGCTAAATAAATGCCCAAATAGGGAAAAAACACATGTACTGAGAAAAATTTGCTATTGTTAAGGTAGTTGAAGTCAGAATGTTTTAAAACGAAACGATCGTAGGTGGTGGCTTGGGTAAGGCCCCCACAGCTGAACAACTAAATGGTGGTGCTACACGAAACTTCAGAGCGCATAATTGTGGCCCTTATGGTCAAGGTGGAACACCTAATTCATGTAATTTTTAGGAAGGTGAGTAGGATGAAGGCTAAATTGCATGGCAAGATAGTTGAGGTGTGGCAAGTGAGTCTACATGACAAAACCCACCGCTATGGGTCAAAGAAGCCTTTGCTAAAGGCTACTTAAGATGGGTCGACAAACGCTTGCTGATCGTGATGCCAGCTTTGAGACCTTCAACTGTAGCTAATTTAAAACTTGGAATGGTAGGCACGCTTGGTGGTGGTTTTTGCGGTTATGCAATGTATGTTATGGCCGATAGCGGAGATTTTTTAGATGTGACTGATCATCGTGTCGTCAGTGCTCGCAAATTTTTCAAAAAATATCAATTGATCAACTGAAAAATTTCACCCAAATGAGTTTTTAAAGAATTTTTGGGTAGCTTCTCTTGGGTCAATAGAGCTCAAACAAAATGGATAAAGGAATGCTGTATGATATAATTTAGCTAGAAACATGAACACTTTAGCGGTATCTCTTACCTATTTTGCGATGATACTCATAAAAATAAGGAGTGACTTGATGTCAAACAAAGAAATCAGCATACTTCATGTTAATGAGCTACTTACTAAATTGTATGACTCATTAGATAATGACACAGCCAAAAAAGCAACCCAAAAAGCGTATAATAAAATAAATCGTCCCACTAAACTTTCAGCAAAATTTAAAGAGGTCCCAGAAGCGATCGAGAACTTAAAATCAGGGCTCTCAAGGCTATCGTTAGCTAAACAAAATCGACTCACTAAAGAACAAGAAGAGATCATATATGAATTGACCAAACTATCTCGCAGGTCTTTTCAAAAAGGCTTCGAGGGCTTGCTGTTTGCAGGTGTTTGGTCTGCTCAATGAAAAAGCCTGCCACTTGTGGCATTGGAGACAAATTTATATTTCCTAGGAAATTTTGATCAGTTTACAAAACGTAGATGTCTTGGATGAAAAAGCAGTGACTTAAAAAGCGTAGTTCTATACTTTTTAAGTCACTGCTTTTTCGTATATACGGTTTACAGCATGATTCCGACTGTATAGTGGATGATCATGGTGATGATCCCAACGATCAAGTTGCGTAAGATAGCCGTCTTGACCATGCCATTGCCTAACTTAGCGCTTAAATAACCTGTTAATGCGACTGAGACACAGACTGCTAGGATCGTGAGCGGCCATTGGTATTGAACCGGACTCAAAGTCATCGCTGCTAACGGGAAGATCCCACCGATCGAAGCTGAGACTAAAGACGAAAGCGCCGCATTCCAGGGATTCATGTATTGCCCGAGATTTAGGTTGTATTTGATGCTGATGATAGTCTCAAGGGGCTTTTTTGCCATCAGATCTTGGGCGATCAAAGCAGCAGTTTGTTCACTTACCCCTCGTTCAACGTAAAACATTTTGACAGTGGCTAGTTCACTTGAAAAATCAGTCTTTAATAATTGCTTTTCTTTAGCGACTGCCGCTTTTTCGGCATCTTTTTGTGTGCTGACCGAAGCGTACTCGCCAGCTGCCATCGAAAAAGCACAGGCCAGTAGATCAGAAAGCCCCGCGATAAAGATCGTAAATTGATCAGTCGTTGCCACCGCCACACTGAACAATACACCGACCACGGTCAAGATCCCATCATTTGAACCTAAAACACCAGCACGTAAAGTATTGAGCCGTTCACTCATTGAACTTGTTTTTTTCATCTGTGTTTACCCCCCAATAATTTTCCCGATCAAATATGTAACTGCCATCGTCAGTGTCCCCGAGATGACGTTACGGATGATACCTTGCTTTTTATCGGCTTTACTTAAAATAGCTGCCCCTAAGCCAGTCAAGGCTAAAGCGATCAAAACCGCGATAAATGTTGCTATGATCTTGATCTTTTCGGGAAACAACGTGATCGCAAGCATTGGCAATAATGAACCAGTTGGAAATGAGACCATTGAAGCGATCGCGGCGGCATAAGGATCGATGATCTCATTGATGTTTAAGCCATAGCGTTCACGAACTGTGGTCACGAGAGGGTCTTTTTGCATCATTTCTTCCGTTGCTTTTTGCGCTAGATCGGGTCTGATCCCTTGAGCTAAATAATTTTGTTTGACCAGTTCAAATTCATGCTCATAGTTTAATTTTAAGCGTGATTTTTCTTCAGCGACGGCTTGTTTTTCGGAGTCTTTTTGCGTACTGACTGAAACATATTCCCCCATTGCCATCGAAACGGTCCCAGCTAGCATCCCGGCGATCCCTGAGATAAAGATCCCGTAGTTGCTGGCAGAAGCCCCAGCTACCCCGACAACGATCCCCGCGACCGAGATGATCCCGTCATTTGCCCCCATGACACTTGCACGTAAAATGTTGACACGCTGAGCTAAAGTTAACTTACTATTCATGATCCATAACCTCTTTTTTAGAATGATTCTAAAATATATTTTACCGCAGAATTTAAATTTGTAAACAAAAAACTTAAGGTACCCAAAAATATTTTATCTGTATACCTATAATTATAGATCTAATGCTAGCCTTTGTCTTAAGTTAACAATTTTGAGATAATAAGAGAAGATATCATCAGGCAAAGGGGGCAATGAAAATGAATCGGATAAGTAAGTTGATAGTAAGTCTTTTGGTCGCTCTGGGCTTGTTTTTTACTGCGAGCAGGACAGTTTTTGCAGATGGCAATTATCAAATAACCAATTATGATGCAACGGCAAATGTACGTGAAGATGGCAAGATCGATCTTACCCAACGGATAACCTACGAATTTGATGGTGATTTTAATGGGGTATATTACGACCAAAATCTGGCTAAAGTTACTGATGTCAGTGATCTTGGGGTCTCGATCACCCAAAATGGTCAAACGACGCAGTTAGCCGAGAGTTCAACTGGGGAAAACAACACATTTACGCAAACAAAAACGGCAGATAATTTAAAGCTCAAAGTCTATCATAAGGTCAGTGATGATAAGTTGACGGTGAACTATCACTATGTTTTGAGTGGCTTGATCACGAACTATCAAGATACGGCTGAGTTAAATTGGAAGATCCTTGGTGCAGGTTGGGATGTGCGCTTGCATAATGTTAAGGTGACGCTACAATTGCCCAAACCGGTCGCTGACTTGCAAGCTTGGACACATGGGCCTTTGACTGGCTATACCGATGTTGAGCGTGCGCAAGGTAAAGTGACGCTGACACTTGCCGAACTTGATACCGATGAGATGTTGGAGACACATATGCTTTTTCCAACTTCAGTTACACCTAATAATCCTCAGGTGTCTAATGAAAAGGCAAAAGAAAAGATCAGGCAAGCCGAGGCTAAGTTGGCTGATGAAGCTAATCAAAAACGTAAAGCTGAAGAAAAAAGGGCTCAAGTTATCAAGCGGATTTTCAGCGGGATCGTATTTGCGCTTTCGCTAGGTTTTATCGGGATCTTGGTGATTAACCCAGGAAATAAAAAGACTAAATTACCGCCACTCAAGCATAGCTATGAGATCCCTAAATATGCGCCTGAAGTAGCTTTTGCAGTATTGAACCAAACGTTACCGGATAATCAAGCGTTTAGTGCCCATTTATTGGATCTTGCAGGTCAGGGCAAGTTAGAGATCGTTGAAGCTTCCGGCAAAAAGAACTATGTGATCAAGTTAAAAGATAAGGCACTTTTGGAAGATGGATTGTTGCATTTTCTCTTTAAAAATGTCGGAAATGGGACCGAATTTGATCTAAAGACCCTTAAGCAGGTAAAAAACAAGCGCAGTAGAGCCAAAGCGCTCAGTCAAAAATTTGATAAATGGGCTAAGCAGGTAAAAAATCAAGCTGATGCCTATAACTATATCGATAAAAAGACCCGCGCTTGGTGTATCACCGTTATGCTAGGTGCTTGTGTCAACTTAGGGATCTTATTGTTGGCAGGGGTCATCTTTAGTGGAATGATCAGATGGATCTGTTTAGGCTTAGGGCTCGTGATCATTTTATTAAGTGCCAAGTATTTGCTGACGCATTCGGGCTATACGCCAACAGGAGAAAGAGAGATCTATGAATTACGGTGTTTCAAAGCGATGTTAAAAGATGTTGGCCGGTTTGATCTGCGTGAAGTAGGAGACATTGTTTTATGGGAACAGATCATGCCGTATGCAGTGGCATTTGGTCTAGCTAAAAAGGTCATCAAGGCTTTGAAAGCCGAGTTTAGTGTAGCTGAATTAGAGAATGGTTTTGGAATTTATTATGCTTTGTATTTTGCAGGTAGTTGGAATGACAGTTTCACCTCAAGTTTTGAGCAAAGTATTGCAGCAGCCAATGTTGATTCGTCGGCTAGTGGTAGTTCTGGCGGGTTCTCTGGTGGCAGTTCCGGTGGCGGTGGCGGCGGGACTGGTGGCGCATTTTAGAGTCGGAGTTGCTAACCACATTTCAAAGGCAGTGCTAAGAAATCTTAAGTGTTTCTTAGCACTGCTTTATTATTATTTTAAGTAAAAAACCGGATAATGATGAGCAGATATTATTGTAGTAGTTGTTCTTTGCTTAGTCAGAAAGAAAGCGTTATACTGATTAAGTAAAGTCATATTTATAAAAGAATATACTTTATGGAGGGCTTATGGAACAAACATTGTATTTAATGCGACATGGTGAAACATTATTTGACCAATTAGGTAAGATGGAAGGCTGGAGTGATTCACCACTGACTAAAAAAGGCATCAGACAAGCTAAGCGAGCAAGTGAATATTTTAAAGCCGTTGATCTTTCGGCTGCTTATTGTTCAGCTTCTGAGCGTTGTTGTGATACTTTGCGTCAAGTTACATCATTGCCATATATGCGCCTAAAGGGCTTAAAGGAACAAAACTTTGGCTTGCTTGAAGGTGAACATAATTACCTACAACATTTGCGCCCCTATGGTGATCTGTTTGTTAAGTACGGTGGTGAAAGCGATTCTGAAGTTCAAGATCGGATCGTTACAACTTGCACTGAATTGATGCATCGATCCAGTGGCCAGACAGTTTTGGCAGTCACCCATGCCAATGCGTGTTTACAATTTATCAAACGCTGGGATGACCAGCTTGAGCTCTCCAGTATCCCAAATGGGGCGATCTTTAAATATGACTTCAATAAAGAAAATGACACGTTTGAACTGTTAGAACAAGTAACGGTTTAGGCAAGAAAGGGTGAGCTGATTGGCTTTTAAGAAAGATTTTTTGTGGGGTGGCGCGACGGCTGCTAACCAATATGAAGGTGGTTTTGCTGAGGATGGTAAAGGTCTAAATGCGATCGATGTTTTAACGAATGGCTCAGCGACTGAACCACGTAAAGTTACCTGGGTACGATCTGATGGTACGACAGGCGCAACGCCACTTGAATGGGGAAGTGCTTTTGAACTGCCAGCTGGCGCAAGACCGGCATTAGTCGATGGGTATTACTATCCAAGTCATACGGCGACAGATTTTTATCATCACTACGAAGAAGACCTTAAATTGATGGCGGAGATGGGATTTAAGTGTTACCGGCTTTCACTCAATTGGTCACGGATCTTTCCAAATGGTGATGAAAAAACGCCAAATGAAGCTGGGCTAGCCTTTTATGATAAGATCTTTGACCTCTGCCAACAATATGGGATAGAACCACTGGTGACTCTTTCACACTATGAGACTCCCCTTGGACTGATCAATGACTATGGTGGTTGGAAAAATCGCAAGTTGATCAAATTCTTTGAAAATTATGTGCGGACCGTCTTTACACGCTATAAGGGCAAAGTAAAGTATTGGTTGACTTTTAATGAGATCAATGCGGTCGATCTAGCTCCATATATGGGAGCCGGACTGTTAGATTCGAGTTTGCAAAGTCGGGCGCAAGCGGCACATGATCAATTTGTCGCTAGTGCTTTGGCAGTTAAGTTAGCTCATGAGATCGATAAAAATATGCAGGTCGGGATGATGTTAGCCTATCAGCCGGTATATCCGTATACTTGTGATCCCGCCGATCAGATCAAGGTCATGGAATACAACCAAAAGATGCTTTTTTATGCCGATGTTCAAGCAGGTGGGTGCTATCCTAACTATAAATTGAAAGAATATGAACGTGAAGGGATCACGCTTGATATTTCACCAGAAGATCATGCTCTGCTCAAAGACTATCCGGTCGATTTTATTAGCTTTTCTTGTTATGGATCAAATGTCTTAACAACGCATGAAAAAGAAGCCGTTGATAGTGGGAATCTAGGGATCAATGGGATCAAGAATCCTTACTTAGAGACCAATGCTTGGGGCTGGGCCACTGACCCCGATTGTTTGCGGCTAGCTTTGAACGTTTTGTGGGATCGTTATCACAAACCACTTTGGATCGTGGAAAATGGCTTAGGTTGGAGTGATGAACTCACAAGTGATGGCAAAGTCCACGATGATTATCGGATCAAATATTTAAAGGCAAATATCCAATCGATGAAAGATGCGGTAAACCTAGATGGGGTTGAGTTACTGGGTTATACGATGTGGGGTTGCATCGACCTTGTTTCCAACGGGACAGGTGAGATGAAGAAACGCTATGGTTTTGTCTATGTCGAGCGCGATGATTTTGGCAAAGGTAGCTTGAAGCGGATTCCGAAAGATTCATTTTACTGGTACCAAAAAGTTATTGCCTCAAATGGTGAAGATCTGACGATTTAAGCAATTTCCCGGGTTATTTTTGCTATAATTAAGTGAAAATAGGGAAATGAAGTGATGCAGTGGGTAAACGAAAAAATGAGTTGATGGTAGGTACTTTACCGAATGTAGCTGATTTTATTCGCGAAATGGCTGCCGATAAACAGGCGATCTTAGCCAAAGCAGCGCAAAAAAAGCGCCAGTTACAAGCTTTTATGGCTAAGGAGGGTGATCACCAGACTAATTTCAATGCTAAAATGATCGCAGTGACTCCCGAACAAAAACAAGCCTACCGAGTTCGCAATCTACAGGTAGATTATCAATTTGCAGTACGAAAATTACGGCAAGAAATGGGGCTAGATCGACCCCATTTTGCATATAAAGCAGGCTTTAGCTTGGAACGTTTAGAAACGATCGAAGCGGGTGAAGCTTTGCCGACAACAGACGAATTATTACGGTTAGCTGAAGTCAGTGGGCGCTCAGTCCACATAAGATTTGATTAAAGCAAACAAAGCGATCAGCGCCGTATGGCTAAACCGGTCTTTCTCAGACTATACATTTTGCGTTCTGAGGAAGGTTGGTTTATTTTTATTCGGAATTTATTTGCTGCTTCTTGGATCAGTGAACAGCAAAAGGCTTTTTATTTAGCAGAATTAGATGAATAGCTAGCAAATAACTAGACTAAAGACACCATGTTTTCTGATTGACAAATCAAAAGTTTAACATTATATTATAAATAATCATTCTTATCTTAATTGATAAAGTAGTCAAAGTGCTTTATCCACATGAGAAGCTTGTCTTGGGGACAAGTTTATTTTGTGTGGAGTAGGCGCTTTTTTTATGCTTAAGGATAAATTTTACGGAGGAAATAATGGCAAATACAGTGACTGAATTTGATACGATCGCGGCGATCGCTACTCCACCTGGGGAAGGGGCGATCTCGATCGTGCGGTTGAGTGGCGATGATGCCGTGACGCTCGCTGATCAAGTATTTAAAGGTAAGGATCTGACTAAAGTTTCTAGTCATACGATCAACTATGGTCATTTCATCGATCCTAAAACCCGGGAAATAATCGATGAAGTAATGGTCTCTGTGTTGCGAGCACCTAAGACATTTACTCGCGAAGATACGGTCGAGATCAACTGCCACGGTGGGATCGTGCCCACTAATAAGATCTTACAAGTCTTATTGACTAATGGTGCGCGGTTAGCTGAACCGGGGGAATTTACTAAGCGGGCCTTCTTGCATGGGCGGATCGACTTGGCACAAGCTGAATCAGTGATGGATCTGATCCGTGCTAAGACCGACCGCTCGATGAAAGCTGCGTTGAACCAACTCGATGGTGAGCTTTCGCAGTTGATCAGGAATTTACGCCAAGAGATCTTGGATGTATTGGCTCAAGTCGAAGTCAACATTGACTATCCTGAGTATGATGATGTTGAAGAGATGACTTCTAAGTTGTTGCGTGAAAAAGCGCTCGATGTTTGTGCTAAGATCGAACAGCTTTTAGTCACAGCACGTCAAGGCAAGATCTTGCGTGAAGGGCTAGCTACTGTTTTAGTGGGACGGCCTAATGTTGGCAAATCCAGCTTATTGAATCACTTGTTACACGAAGATAAAGCGATCGTGACAGATATTGCTGGACGACGCGCGATGTGATCGAAGAATACGTCAACGTTTTAGGTGTACCATTAAAATTGGTCGATACAGCCGGGATCCGCGAAACTGATGATAGGGTCGAAAAGATCGGGGTCGAGCGTTCACGTCAAGCGCTCGATCGCTCTGATCTGGTGATATTGTTGTTAAATGCCAGTGAACCTTTGACTACCGAAGATATCGAGTTATTGCAATTGACGCAAGATAAAAAACGGATCATCGTCTTGAATAAGATGGATCTTGAACCAAAACTCGATCTTAATGAGTTATATCAATATGTTGATAAAGCTGAAGTCCTCAAGACCTCGGTACTAAAAAATGAAGGGATCCGCGAATTAGAAGAACATATCGCTACGCTTTTCTATGGTGGGATCGAAAATTCGCAGACGACAGTTTTAGTGACCAACGCACGCCATATTGCCTTGTTAGAACAAGCTAAGGCTGCTTTGGAAGCAGTTTTAACTGGTTTGGAGCAAGAATTACCAGTTGATCTAGTCCAGATCGATATGACACGTGCTTGGGAACTTTTAGGTGAGATCACAGGCGATAGTTACCAAGATGAGTTATTAGATCAGTTATTCAGTCAATTCTGTTTAGGAAAATAAGGGAGAATTTATGCAATTTGGAGAAAAATACAAGGCAAAAGATTATGATGTGATCGTAGTAGGGGCTGGACATGCGGGCTGTGAGGCAGCTTTAGCTTCAGCACGGATGGGTAATGAGACCCTTTTGATCACGATCAACTTAGAAATGGTGGCATTTATGCCATGTAATCCTTCGATCGGTGGTCCAGCTAAGGGGATCGTTGTGCGTGAAGTCGATGCCCTCGGGGTGAAATGGGTAAAAACATCGATAAAACTTACGTGCAGATGCGGATGCTAAATACTGGTAAAGGCCCAGCTGTTCGAGCTTTGCGGGCTCAAGCAGATAAGAGTCGCTATTCGATCGAAATGAAGCATACGTTGGAAAATCAACCACATTTGACTTTACGCCAAGGGATCGTGGATGATCTGATCGTTGAAGATGGTGAAGTCAAAGGGGTCGTGACTAACACAGGAGCTTGTTATGGTGCTAAGGCGGTTGTCTTAACGACCGGGACTTCAGCTCGCGGTAAGATCATCATTGGTGAATTGATGTATTCTTCCGGGCCTAACAATACACAAGCTGCGATCGAATTATCTAAGAATCTAGAACGTCTAGGTTTTGAACTCAAGCGATTCAAGACTGGTACCCCGCCACGAGTAGATGGTAACACGATCGACTATGCTAAGACCGAAGAACAACCAGGTGATGTAGAACCACATTTATTCAGTTATGAAAGTGACGATGCCAACTACCTAGATGTAAAACAACAGCTATCTTGTTGGTTGACGTATACGCAAGAGATGACACATAAGATCATTCGTGACAATCTCGATCGAGCACCGATGTTTTCCGGTGTGATCGAAGGGGTCGGTCCGCGCTATTGTCCTTCGATCGAAGACAAGATCGTCCGTTTTGCTGATAAACCGCGGCATCAGTTATTTATCGAACCAGAAGGCCGGGATACCGATGAATATTATATCCAAGGACTATCAACATCACTTCCAGAAGATGTGCAACAACAAATGGTCCATTCGATCCCAGGCTTAGAACAAGCCGAGATGATGCGCCCTGGTTATGCGATCGAATACGATATCGTTTCACCATACCAGTTACGTCCAACACTTGAGACCAAGTTGATCAAAGGCCTATACACGGCTGGACAGACTAATGGGACTTCTGGCTATGAAGAAGCAGCTGGCCAAGGTTTGATCGCTGGGATCAATGCCGGGCGTCATGCTTTAGGTAAAGCAGAGATCGTCTTGAAGCGTAGTGATGCCTATATTGGGGTCATGATCGATGATCTAGTAACTAAGGGGACAAATGAACCTTACCGTTTGTTGACGAGTCGAGCAGAATATCGCTTGATCTTGCGCCATGATAATGCTGATCTGCGTTTAACAGAACTTGGTCATGATATCGGTTTGATCTCAGATGAACGTTTGGCAGCTTTTGAAGCTAAAAAAGCAGAGATTGCCGCTGAAAAAGAGCGGTTATCAAAGATCCGCATCAAGCCGTCACTAGAAGTGGATGCATATTTAGAAGCGCATGGCGATCGTCCCTTGAAAGATGGAGTCTTAGCAAGTGATCTCTTGCGTCGTCCATACGTGACTTATGCTGATCTGATGCAATTTATCCCCGCTACACCGAAAGCTCTTGATCGGCGTGTGATCGAGCAGATCGAGATCCAGTATAAATATGAAGGTTATATCAAAAAAGCCTATGAAAAAGTTGAAAAATTGAAGCGGATGGAAGCTAAGAAGATCCCAGAAAATATTGATTATATGGCGATCGAAGGCTTAGCTACTGAAGCTAAACAAAAATTAGTCAAGATCCAACCTGAGACCTTGGCTCAAGCAAGTCGGATCAGTGGGGTCAATCCTGCTGATTTGTCGATCTTGGCTGTTTATATCGAACAAGGCAAGATCGCAAAAGTGAGCGACTAGCAAAAAGGACGAATGGCAAACATTCGTCCTTTTTAATTTAGCACTAAATTTGGTATTATTTGATTATGTTTGAAAAGAGGGGGATATTTAATGGAAACTTGGCTTTTTTTACTGCTGATCTTAGCAGTTTCATTTTTTGGTAAAAATAATTCTTTGATCGTCGCAACTTTAGTCGTCATGGCGATCAAGTTGATCCCAGCATTATCTGAAAAGTGGTTCCCTGTGATCCAAACTAAAGGGATCAATTGGGGCGTTACGATCATTTCGGTTGCGATCTTGATCCCAATCGCGACCGGGCAGATCACGTTTAAAGACTTGATTGATGCCTTCAAGATGCCAGCTGGCTGGATCGCAGTTGGTTGTGGGATCTTGGTTGCGATCTTATCACGTTATGGTGTCGACCAATTAGCAGCGACGCCCAAGTGACAGTCGCTTTAGTCTTTGGGACGATCTTAGGCGTAGTCTTTTACGTGGAGTTGCAGCTGGCCCTGTGATCGCTAGTGGAATGACCTTTGTGATCATCAGTTTGTTAGGAATTAGTTTTAAATAGAACTACTAAAACGTTGAAGTGAACCCCCTAAGTTGGACAAAGGAATCTGACTTAGGGGGTTTTACTATGACTAAATTTTCTTTTGAGGATAAGTTGCGAGCTGTAAATATGTATCTAAGAGGCTATGGAAGTAACACAGTAGCTAAAGTTTATAAAGTGAAGAATCACTCAAATATCCTTATGTGGGTCAAACGATATCAAAAATATGGTATTGATGGGTTAAAAGTTCGCTACCCTAAATACGATTACGATGGAAATTTTAAGCTCAACGTTTTAAACTGGAGAAAAAGACATAAGGCTTCCTATCCGGAAACAGCACTTCAGTTTGATATAAGTAATCCTGGGACGATCGCGACTTGGCAACGTAAATTGGATACTAAAGGTGTTGATGCCTTATTTACTAGAAGAGGACGGGCTAAATACATGACGACCAACAATAATAAACAAGCAGAAAAATCAGAATTATCTGAATTAGAACGTTTACGAGCTGAGAATCGTGCTTTACGGGTTGAAAATGAATACTTAAAAAAACTCGATGCCTTGGTTCAGAAGCGCGGACATCGCAAGAAAAATATCAAATCATCCAAGAATTAAGGCAAAAATTTAAATATACATTGGATGAAATACTACCTTACACTAGTCTTAAACGTAGTACATTTTACTATCAAGCCCAACGAATAAACAGGCGAAAAAATAAAGATGAGGAGCTATTAAAGCTTATAAAGGAGGTCAAATCAAAGCACCCGTGTTTTGGTTATCGTACAGTAACACTGAAATTACGATCTCAAGGCATAAAAGTAAATCATAAGCGTGTTAGTCGCATCATGCGAGAAAATGATCTATCAGCGCATATGTATAATAAACAAAGGCGAAAATATAATTCTGCCCTTGGACCACAAGGTAAGAAAGCTAAGAACTTATTACATCGACGTTTTGATACACATTTACCATTTCAAAAAATGGTGACCGACGTAAGTGAATTTAGGTATGGAAATAAGACACAAGAAGAACGTGTCTATCTTTCACCTATCAAAGATCTATGTACAGATGAAATAGTAAGCTATAGTATCAGTAAGCATCCAACAACAGCCTTCGTGGTAAAACCGTTGGATGCATTGATAAAACTTAGACCTAAATTAAACTATCGTATGACTCTCCATAGCGATCAAGGTGTCCAATATCAGAGTGTCCAATGGCGAAAGAAGCTAAAAGAAAATAGGATCTTTCAAAGCATGTCTCGTAGGGCAACGTGCTTAGATAATGCACCCATGGAAAGTTTTTTCCACACAATGAAAGTAGAGCTATATCACAATAAAGAATATACAACACAAGAAGAGTTGGTCAACGCAATGATCAGCTGGATCAGCTATTACAATAACGAACGGATAAAGGTCAAACTAAAAGGCAAGACACCGGTAGAATACCGACATCTTGCCTTAAGAAATATAGTATAAATAGAGTGTCCAACTTTATGGGTTCACTTCACCCAAGCATTTTTTAATATGATCTACAGATAAAAGAAGATAGTCCCTGAAAGCAAATTAAGTTTGACTATTTTACATGTCTTGAAAATATATTCAAGAGTCGTTGAGATATTCAGAGATCTGTTTGATACCAGCGCCAGTTTGGTGCTACTTGCCCAAAGTTGATCTTTTTGGTCAATAGATTGGTGAGTATTAGTTAGGGCTATTTGTATGAACGTCATAGATAGTATCGATCAAAGCATAGTTTGTTGTTCTAACGCACTTAACATGGCACTCTCAAGTACGTGTTTGAAAGGAAGATGATCCATAAGAAGAGGCCCCTTCTAAATTTAATGACGCCTAGCCGGAAATCCCGTGACTTTAGTCATGGGATGGATAGGCCACTATTGAGCCACTTTATGGGGCTTTTTGTTTGTTTCTGTATATTTTTGGTCATTGATATATTTCTCTACAACTTCTTTGCTCATATTGCCCAATGTACTCATATAGTAACTTGGCGACCAAAGATGACCGCCCCAATATTGGCTACGTCGTATTTCTGGATGATTTTGTAAAAAAATATAGGCACTACGTCCTTTGAGCGCCTTAATGGCACTAGCCGGCGCTTTGCTTGGCGGAAAACTGATCAGCATATGAATGTGATCCGGCATGACTTCCATCTTTTCGATTACGATGTCATTGTTATCTGCAACTTGCTGCAAGATAGCTTTCATTTCGTTAGATAAGGCCTCGGTTGTAAAAGTCTGATTGCGATATTTAGTTACCCAGATCAAATGGTAATGGAAATTATAGATATAACGACGAGTATAAATGGCCTCTTTGATTTTTTCTTTAGTCATAATATGGTCTCCTTTGTTAATACATTGACATCATGATATAATGTTATTATATCAATAAGGGATGTGAAATCAAATGAAATCAATGGCAAAAATGAAATATCATTATGGCCTAAAAATGCGCTGCTATCCTAGTGACCAACAAAAGCAGTTGATTAAAATCAACAGTGACGCTAGTCGCTTTATCTATAACGAAATGGTTGCGATCAATAAGGAACTGATGCAGCTTCGCAGAGTTAAGCTACCGATTGACATAGTTCGGGATCGTATTAAGCAACTAACTATGCGCCAAAACGCTAAGCAAATGTCTAATCACTATCAATTCTTAGAAGATAAACGAATTGATAGTTTGACGAAAGCTAATGCCATTCAGAACTATCGGAAAGCTTGGAATGCTTTTCGGAAGGTTCACACCGCTGGTGTTCCTAAGTTTCATCGAAAGAATTATCGCTGGCGTTATCAAACCAATTGTCAATACCCAGGGCAAAAGACTGCGTTGCTAACTAACGGTACAGTCTGTTTTCTAGATAATAGCCATGTCAAAGTCCCTAAAATCGGACTGTTACGTGTTGCCGGTTCGCAAGCACGGCTTTTGAAAAGAATATGCGAGACTAGAATTGGTACTGTGACGTTGACTAAAGATTCAGCGGATCGCTTCTTCTTATCAATGCAGTTAGCTTCAGATGAATCTTTTGTTAAAGTGGCCAAAGCTACTCATGGGCATGTTGGAATTGATCTTAATACTGATAACTTCTTAACCGACAGTGGAGGTAACATAGTTCCTAATCCACGATATTATCGCACTATTAAAGGTAAATTAGCCAAAGAACAGCGCATTTTATCTAGACGGCAACAACGTGCAAAAAAAGAACATCGTTCTTTACGCGATAGTAAAAAATTACCAAAAGCAACGCTTGCTAGTTGCCAAACTTCATGCCAAAGTAATGAACCAAAGACATAATTTTCTCCAACAAATCTCTACTGCATTAATCAAGAACCACGATTTAGTAGTAGCCGAAGAGTTGCGTAGCAAGAATATGCTTAAAAATCATGCTTTGGCACTTAGTATTTCTGACGTTGGTTGGCGAACATTTCTTGGCATGTTGGCTTATAAAGCAAAGCTTTATGGCGTCAATTTATCACAATCAATCCAAGAAACACTACCCAAACATGTTGCGATTGTGGCTTTGTGATGGGCACTAATGGGACGGACAAACTAACGTTAGATGACCGAAAATGGACTTGTTCTAACTGTGGTATTCACCATATTCGTGACTGGAACGCAGCTAAAAATATTCTTGATAAGGGAATAGCTAAACTAGCTTAGCTTATCTGTCCCTATGGCAACCTGGGGACATAAAAGGCGTTGGTAATTAGACGACCGCTGTTTGATTACAATTTCGGTTTGGTCAAATAAGTTGTCCCTATCTACGCAAATTGTGGTTCGAAATCTG